>Ga0164318_10000322_pt1 | contig 34903 bp, 30 predicted proteins | sample GuaBasSedimGuay9_FD_113734 | JGI IMG/M metagenome (GOLD analysis project Ga0164318, IMG submission 113734) | Subseafloor sediment microbial communities from Guaymas Basin, Gulf of California, Mexico - Guay9, Core 4571-4, 0-3 cm | ecosystem: Environmental > Aquatic > Marine > Hydrothermal vents...
ATGGTTTGAGTAGTGGGTAGTTGTCTTGTGTGTTGTTTGGTATGTTGCGGGGTGTGTCTATTATGCTGTCGCTGCCTGGTATGTTTTGGTTTGGTCCGTGGTAGTTGTCTGGTCCTGTGTGGTCGTCCCAGTAGTTTCCACCAGTGGGGTATCCGTTGTCCCATTGGTTGTCTTGACCATAATCATGTGCGTTTATTGTGTTGTTTATGAAGTTGTTGTGGTATATAGTATTGTTTATGCTCTGTGGTCTAATTAGTATACCTAGACAGTTGTTTATGAGATTGTTGGAGGATATATGTGAGTATGCTGTGGAGTCTAGTACAATTGCACCATTGCCTTCTGCTTGATATGCAACGATGTTATGTATAAGGTTGTTTTTGATGGTGGTATTGTGTGTTCCTTCTGTTGTAAAAACTCCTATTGAAGTATTGTAGATTTCATTGTTGATGATGGATGTGTTTGTAGATGAGGCAACATGTATTCCTGGTATGTCTGCAGTTGAGTCGACGCTGGATATGATGCAGTCTGTTATGGTGACATTAGAAGAATTTTCGACATATGTGGTGGCAGAATTGGTATTCTGTATTGTGAAGCCGCTGATATTGGCAGAAGCTACATCATGAAAGTATATGGTGGGTGAGTTAGGTGAGGTGGGTTTTAGAATAGTGGTGTTTTTGTTTATTCCGAGTAGGGAGATGTTTTTTCTTATTACAATGTTTTCTTGGTAGAGTCCTGGTGGTGTTATGAGGGTGTGTCCATCTTGTGTATTGGGGTTTTCTATGGCGTCTGTGATGGTGTCGAATAGTTGTTGTGTGTTGTTGTTGAGAACGCCGACGATGATGCTTTTGTTTTTCTCGTTGTCGTAGTAGTATTGTTCAGCAATATTTGGGATGGAGGCATTTATTTTTATTGTATGGGATCCTGTTTCTGTGGTCCAGAGGAATCCTGTTTTTATTGTGGAGTAGCTTTTGATGAGGGGTATTGTTGTGGAGTTTACTTCTATGTCGTCTATGTATAGTTTAATGATGATGTTTGTTTCATCATTTAGTCCGTCATTGATGATTATGGTGGTTATGTTGATTGTTTCATTGTTTTTTGTGTGGTTTAGAGTTTGTATTTCTGTGATTCCTATGTTGTGTTCTGGTATTCCTGGTGGTTTGAGGGTTTGAGCGGGGTCGCCGAATAGGTGAGAGGATTCTATCGTATTCATGAGGTGGTTGTACGGGGAGATTAGTGCTGCTGTTTTGTCTCTTGCCCATTCCTGCGCCATACCAAGCTTCCAGAGAGGAAGTCTTCCACTGGTTACGTTGAACATATATTCCCAGAAATATCCTTGTAATATTGGGTCATCGATGTAGTTCCCTAGCCCGGTATTGTATATACATGCGAATGCTAGTTCAGTGTCACTGTGGAATAGCATTGAATGAAGCACACCATCATCTGCTCCATCCATATCACCACATTTACAACCCATGTCTAGTAATAGGAATGGTTTTGTGTTATGATAGTTCTCCTCCCAATCATAAACATCTAGAGATTTCCATGGATTTGCATGTGCGATTCCTGATATGATTGTGCAGTTGTCACTGTTGATGGCGTTGCGTAGACCTGTGATGGCTTCGTTTAGTGTGCCGCCTTGCCAGCCGTCGCCTGTTTCTCCAGCGGTCCATTTAACGGAGAGGTTGAAGGCTCGTTCTGGATGGTTGTTGTTCCATTGTTCGAATTTTTCAACAGCGCATTGGTCTATGATGTCGTGGCTGAGGCTTTGGCCGGCGTAGAATCCAGTGTTTTCGAGGTAGTCAGAGTCTGTGTTGTCGGCATAGTAGAAGCTTTTTGTCAGCCAGTTTGAGATATCTGCTGGTTCGTCGCATGGTATGCTTCCGCTGTACATTTCTGAGAAGTAATCGAAGTCGTTGTCTTCGCCCCATTCGTTGTCGTGGTCGCCGTTGAATGTTCCATCAAGATGTGTCCAATAGATATCTGTCTCCAAGGATCCGCTAAATGATGACGTCATTTTTCTTCTTTCGATTTTGCTTTCTGGGTTGTAGTCATCGTTGTCCCCTGCGATTAGTATGTATTCTGTTTCCCAGTCTGTGTATGCATCGCGGCAGAATTCGCGTATTTTGGCGGGTGTGTCGTTGAAGAGTGGGTCGGGGTTCCAGTAGTCGGGGCATGCTAGTATGTCTTCTATTTTGATTTTGGTGGCGGTGAGTCCTTGTTGTTCTTTTTTGTTTATGAGGTCTTCCCAGGTGTGGTTTGTGTTTGTGAGGTTGTAGAGTGTTTCTCTGACTAGTATTATGTAGTTGTATCCTTTTCCGTTGTTGTCGTTGGGGTTGCATAGTCCTCCTGGGTAGGTTGATTTTTTTTGGTTTTGGTAGTATTTTGTCATTTCTGGGTTTTTTACTAGTGTTTCTACCCATTTTTTGTCGTTGGTTTTGTTTGGTCTTAGGTAGGGGTTGGTTTTGTTTGTTGTTTGGAGTTGTATGTTTATTTGTATTTTTTTGTGGTAGAGTAGTTGTGCTTTTTTTGGGTTGTAGTCGATTGGTAGTATGTGTAGTAGTAGTATGGTGTATCCGTGGCTGTATTGTATGCCTTGGTTTTCTATTGTTTTGTTTAGTATTGGTTTGTTGAGATTGTATGTTTGTTGGTTTATTGTTTGTGTTGGTGTTTGGTTGGTTGGTGTGGGTGGTGGTATGGGTTGTATTGGTTTTTCTTTTAGGTTTATTCCTTGTTGTGTTGTGTTGATTGTTATGGTTTGTGTTTTTGTGGTGATTTTGGTTGTTGTTGTTTTTGGTGGTAGTAGTATGGGGTATGGTATAGCTGGTAGGTTGGGTGTTCCGGGTTTTCCGGTGGGGTGGGATCCTGGTATTTTTATTGTGGTGTATGTTTTGTTTTTTTGTTTTGTTTCTTGTAGTTGTGGTTTTGGTGGGTGTATGGTGATTTGTATTTGTTGTGTTTTTGGGTTGTATGTTATGGTGTTTTTTGTTGTGTTTTTTTGTTGTGTGTTGTTGTGTGTTGTTTCTTTTTGTGTGGGTTTTTTTTCGAGGTAGGTTTTGGTTGGGTTTGTGGTATTTGTGTTTGTAGTTTTTGGTGGGTCAAGTTTTTTTTTGGGATAGGTTGTATCTGGGGTTTGTTGTGTTGTTGTGGTGGTTTTTTGTTTTTTTGTTTGTGTTGGTGGTGTGGCTGTTGTGGTTGTTGGTGTAGTTGTTAGGGTTGTGGTTATTAGGATTAGTGTTATGGTTAGTGTTATTATTGTTGTTTTTTTGTTTTTTGTTTTGTTTTGTTTCATGTTGTTTGTTTTTCCCTCTTCTTCCTTCTTTTTTTTGTTTTGTTTTGTTTTTTTGGTTTTTAAGTGTTGTTTGACATTTCTTACCCAAAATAAAAAATGCAGTGTAAAAAAAAGAGGTGTAGAACACCATATCCTTTTGTCTATAGTTTATACCTAAAAAAGCGAATAACAACAGATTTTTCCTATACAAAGAGTCTCTTACTAAAATATTGTCGAACTCAGTTTTTAAGTTAAGATCTATAAGTTCTTCTTCCCAGCAATTGTACAAAGTGATTTCCATACATTATTTGCAATTTATCTCACATGAGTTAGCTTTATCTATACGTCAAGTTACTCCCCGTATCATCAATACTCTAATAGTGGTTTACTCAACTACATGTTTTATACTAAATATTTATCATAGAAACATAATTAAACATCCTATTTATACAAATCAAAAATTGTGTTCAGAATACCACGTGGAACCAGGGACTTTACTCCAGAAGAAATGGAGAAACGTAGATATGTTGAGAGGCAGATGAGAACCACCTTCCAGGTGTTTGGATACAGAGAAATACAAACACCTATGTTCGAAACACTAGAGCTTTTTACAGCAAAATCTGGTGACACAATTCTTGAGGAGATATACTCCTTCACCGACAAGAGCGGCAGGAAACTCGCCTTACGTCCAGAACTCACTGCTCCTGTGATACGGTTCTATGTTGACAAAATGCAGATGAGTCCTAAACCCCTCAAACTTTTTTACTTCGGTAGTTGTTTCAGATATGATCGACCGCAAAGAGGAAGATATAGAGAGTTCAGGCAAGCCGGATGTGAACTCATCGGTACCAACACACCAGAGGCCTATGCTGAATTAATCGCATTGGCCTATTTTCTTCTAAAAAATATTGGTCTAAAAAATATAAGGCTAAACATCGGAGACCTCGATGTTTTATCCTCAATGCTCCGCACACTAGGCATACCAAAGGATAAACAAAAACAGCTAACTCCCTTGATTGATAAATCACAGTTCAAAGATCTCACATCCATGTTACACACAATGGGTATCAAGAAGAAAAAAATAGATGAATTTGTGGACATACTACAAACCACAGACACACAAAAGATATTGGAATTCCTCAATAAAAATACAAGTAGCAAAGCAAAAATAGAGGAGCTAGAAAAAATATTGGACCTGCTGAGAAACTCCTTCGACATAAAAAACTATCATGTAAACATGAGTATAGTCAGAGGGCTTGACTACTACAAAGGACTAGTCTTTGAGATAGACGCACCAGTATTAGGCGCAGAAAAACAGCTCTGCGGAGGAGGAGCATATGAACTAATCCCTCTCTTTGGAGGAAAAAACATTCCCACCGCAGGTTTTGCAATAGGATTCGACCGCACAATACTAGCATTAGAAGCAGAAAAATTTGTGTTTCCTAAACCAAAGACAGATATATTCATAGTACCAATAAACAATGATATGATGGATATCTCCATAAAAATAGCTCAGAATCTGAGAAAAGAGGGAATACCGACAGATATAGATCTGCTACGCAGAGATGTACGTAAATCATTGAAATACGCAAATGCTATAAACGCTGAAAAAACTATACTAGTAGGACCTAAGGATGTAGAAAAAAACTGTGTCACATTAAGAGACATGAGAACAGGAGAGCAGCAAATCATTAAGATAAAAGACATACCCTCCAAAATAAAAACAAAAAAACTACAATGAAAAAAATAAATTTTTTTGTTTTGCCATCATCCAGCAAAGGAAGAAGTATATGAACAAAAAAATCAAGGTTTTTATAATAGATACCTCCATAGTTCTCTCAGGAAAACCACTTAATATACAGGACGCTGAGCTGGTAACAACACCAGGTGTTGCCTCGGAACTAAGACCTGGTGGAAAATACTATCAGATATTCCAGTTTTTACTAGAAAAAGGATTAACAATTATGTCTCCATCAAAAAAATCACTTAAAAAGGTAAACGAGGTGTCTGATCAGACTGGTGACACAGCTCGTCTCTCAAATACAGATCGTGAGATACTAGCATTAGCACTGGATCTAAATTTAGAGAAAAAAAAGGATGTGATTATCTTAACAGATGATTATTCTATACAAAATGTTGCACATGCTCTAAAGATAAGATTTCAAAGTTTTGCGCAGCAGGGTATAACAAAAAAGTTTAAATGGAGCTATCTATGTCCAGGATGCGGAAAAAGATTTAAAAAACATATAAAAAACTGTCCTATCTGCGGAGCATCAACTAGGATCATAATACGTCATAAAAAGGATATTACAGAGAATATTAGTGATGATTAAGATGAGCTTTAGAGAAAAATTTTTGCAGTTTTGGAGAAGTGAAGATGAGAAAATAGCGTTGATAAGGGATATTCTTGTTGCAGTCACAGCAGTACTTGTAGTATTACTTCTACTATGGACATATACTGGTCAATGGTTTGCTGCACCAATGGTTGCCATTGAATCAGGTAGTATGCAACATCCTAACGAGCCCTTTGGGAGATATGGAACCATAGATGCTGGTGACATGGTGCTAGTCAAAAAAGTCTACAACCGTAATGATATAATCACACATGGCGGTGATTTCGGGGGAGCTAAAGCAGAAGATGGATTGAAAACATATGGGGACTATGGGGATGTCATTATATACAGAAGGATGGGTAGATATGATGAGGATCAGATAATACATAGAGCCATGTGCTGGGTTGATGTCGAGATTGTTGATGGCAAAAAATTGTTTACAATAGAAGAATATGGTATCTATAGAGAAAGAACAATAACTATACCTGAGTTGAAAATAAACGGGCTCATACCAGATTGGTCACACTCAGGTTTCCTTACAAAGGGTGACAACAACGAGTATATAGATCAAGATCCAAGAGCGCAGATCTGCAAAGAGCCAGTGAAACTAAGCTGGATATCAGGAAAAGCAAGATTTGAGATACCATGGATAGGAACAATAAACCTGTTTTTTGACGATCTCATACATGGCAGCAACAATGTAGGTAATGTGCCATCAGACTGCCTGATATGCCTTGGGATAGTGATAGCCACAATGATATCCATACCCGTAGTATTAGATCTATATGATTATCTCAAGCAAAACAAGAGACAACGGCAAATGTGAAAAGAATTGTATCATCATCTAAAAAAACACCTTCCACTTTTTATCCAATTCAAACCTGTTTACAAAAAATTTTATTTTTTATACCAGTCAGGATAATACTCGTATTTTATAGGATCATCTACACCAGCTTCCTTGAACCCTTTTAATCTAATTATGCATGAATCGCATCTGCCACAGGCTTTTTCCCCACCTTTATAACAGGACCATGTTTTCTCTAATGGTGCACCTAATCTAATTCCACTCTTGATGATATCTGCCTTTGTCATATACAAAAGGGGTGCTTCTATTCTGATGGGTCTTCCCTCTACTCCTCTCCGTGTTGCTAGATCAGCCATAGACTGATATGCCCTTATGTATTCAGGTCTACAGTCTGGATAGCCTGAATAGTCTATTGCATTAGCACCAATAAATATGGCATCTGCATCTATAGACTCAGCATAGGCCAATGCTATTGATAGAAAAACTGTGTTCCGCGCAGGAACATATGTAGATGGAATACCTTCACTGCTGATATCCTTCATTTCACGGTTTTTCGGCATGACAAGTGATCTGTCGAGAAGCGATGACCCTCCAAATAGCTGCAGATTTATATCAAATATGATATGTCTTTTTGTTTCTGCTGCTTCTGCAATCTTTTTTGCACTATCAAGCTCTCTGTCATGAAGCTGCCCATAGTTAAATGACAGGGCATATATCTGATATCCTTTTTCTAATGCAATAAATGTAGCAACACATGAATCGATACCTCCAGATATGAGACAGATGGCTTTATGTTTCATGTTCCTGGTCTAACATTTTTTCTATTCCTGCTCCCTGTCCAACTCCCTCATCTATGCATATCTCGATCTTCTTAATATTTTCTGCTAACCTAATTTTTTCTATCAGCCTGTTCAGCACATGTTCTGCAAGGTTTTCCGCAGTGGTGAAGCTGAAAGGGATCAGAACGCAGTCCTCTAATGGAAGTACATACTTCTTGTTGTTGGCTGATATCTCTACTTTTTTTTCTTTTATTAGGATCGTAACAGCATTGTTTTTCTCCGGAATCAGGGTTTTGTGGTCGAGTTCCTCAGCGATTTCCCTCAACAATTTTTTTATCGTAGAAAAATCAAGTATGATATCATCCTTATTTTTTTCTCCATATATCTTAGCGTGGATTGCATAGGTATGGCCATGTAGCTGTCCACATTTTTTATGACCTGTTATGAGATGCGATGCTGAGAAGCATATACTGTTTTTCCATCCATCAATCTCCACATGAGAGGTCATAGCTCTGTCACTTTTCTCTCTCTTTTTTTTGTAGGTAATTTTTTATTGCCTTGTGTAGAGCATCTGCAGCGAGGTTGGAACAATGCATTTTTATGGATGGTAAGCCGTTGAGTTCATTGGCGACATCATCACGTGTTATTTTGAGTGCTTCATCTAATGTTTTGCCTTTGGCGAGTTCTGTGATCATGCTGCTTGTGGCTATAGCGGCTGCGCATCCGAATGTTTGAAATTTTATGTCATGTATTTTGTTGTCTTTTATTTTTATGTAGATTGTCATTAGATCTCCGCATACAGGGTTTCCCACTGTTCCTACTGCATCAGCATCTTCTATTTTTCCCATGTTCTTTGGTTTTCTGAAGTGTTCCATGACTTTTTCACTGTACATACCTGTCATAAGTAAATTTCATACCCCCTTTTCTATTCTTGTTTTTTCCATAGTGGGGAGATTTTTCTAAGTCGATTGATGATCTCTGGTAATACGTCTGTGACATAGGATATTTCTTCTTGTGTGTTTTCTCTTCCCAGTGACAGACGGAGGGATCCATGTGCCTCGATTGGTGTTAATCCTATGGCTATTAGTACATGTGATGGTTGTAGTTTTTTTGAGGAGCATGCTGAGCCTGTGGATGCGGCTATGCCCTTGTCATCTAGGCTTAGAAGTAGTGATTCACCTTCTATGCCGGTGAATCGGAAGTGGGCGTTGTTTATAAGTCTTTTTTGTGGGTGTCCATTTAGATAGCTTTCTTCGATTTCTAATATGTTTTTGATTAGTTTGTCTCTCATTTTTTTGATGTGTTTTGTGTCTTTTTCCATTCTCTTTTTCGCTAGCTCGCATGCTTTTCCTAGTCCGACGATTCCTGGTATGTTTTCTGTGCTGCTTCTTATTCCTCTTTCATGTCCACCTCCATGTATGATGGGCTGTATGCTGAGTCCTTCTCTTATGTATAGTGCTCCTACTCCTTTGGGTCCATACATTTTGTGGGATGATATAGAGAGTAGGTCAACGTTTATTTTGTTGGGATCTATGGGTGTTTTACCAATGGCTTGTACTGCGTCTGTGTGGAAGATGATGTTGTTTTCTCTCGCTATTTGCCCTATTTCTTTGATGGGCTGTATGGTTCCGATTTCGTTGTTGGCATACATTATGGTTATGAGAAATGTGTTTTTAGAAATCGTTTTTTCAAGTTCATCAATGTTTATAATGCCATGTTTGTCTACAGGTAGGTATTTGATTTTGTAGCCTTGCATTTCAAGGTGTTTGCATGTTTCTAGCACAGCAGGGTGTTCGATGGAGGATGTGATTATGTGTGGTCCTTTTGTGTATCTTTTTTCTCTGTTTTTGTATGCTATTCCCTTGATGGCTATGTTGTCTGATTCTGTTCCACCTGCTGTGAATATGATTTCTTTTTCTTTGACGTTTAGTAGACTTGCAACTTTTTTTCTTGATTCTTCTAGTGCTTCGTGTGCTTTTCTTCCAAATGAGTGAAGTGAGGAAGCGTTTCCATAGTGTTTGTAAAAGTATGGTAGCATTGCCTCCACTACTTTTTTGTCAACTGGTGTGGTTGCAGCATGGTCTAAATATATTTTTTTCATAGTTTTTTTAGTCTCCCCGGCCTATCTGCATCATTTTCTGCAGAGGTTTTTTTGCTTTTTCTATTGTTTCTTGTGATAATGTTATTTTTGGTTCTAAACTTTTTAGGCTTTTTAACACTTTTTCTAGGTTGATTTTTTTCATGTTTGGGCAAACAGCTGTTTTTAGCGGATAGAATTTTTTGTCAGGTTTTTCTTTTTGCAGTCTATGGCAGAGACCTTTTTCTGTTCCGATAATGAATTCCTTTTTGTTGGATTGCAAGACATGTTTCACCATGCCATTAGTGGAGAAAACATGGTCTGCAATGTCTATTACCTCAGGTTTACATTCTGGATGTACGAGTATCTCTGCCTTTGGATGTCTGTTCTTTATCTCAAGTATCTCCTTTGTCTCTATCTTGTGATGTGTGGGGCATATACCAGGCCAGAGAATCAGCTTTCTATCATGTATAAACCGTTTTATATACAGCCCCAGGTTTTGATCTGGAACGAAGATAACATCTCTATCCGCAGGAAGGTTTTTTATAACCTTGGCGCCATTGGAGGATGTACAACATATATCCGATATTGCCTTTACCTCCGCAGGAGTATTGATGTAGGACACTGTTACTGCGGTGGGATGATCCTCTTTCAGCCAAGTTAGACTTTCTGCATCTACCATACCAGCCATGGGACATTTTGCCTCTATGTCCGGTATTATAACATTCTTGTCTGGGTTTAGTATTTTAGCGGATTCTGCCATGAAGTCTACACCGCAAAATATAATGTTTTCTACATCTGCCTTAGTGGCTTTCATCGCTAGGTCTAAGGAGTCTCCCACAAAATCAGCTATGTCCTGTACCTCTGGGATTTGATAGTTATGAGCCAGGATAATGGCATTTTGTTTTCTCTTTAGCTCATCTATTTCTTTCTGAATCCTTTCTCTTCTCATAAGAAAAAACCACGTACTCCCAAAAACTGGGTTGTATTGTCTTTGTGGATAAACAAAAAGGTTGGAAATAAAGATTACTCCTCCACCACCCAATATATGTTTTTTAGCCAAACCTATTTATCCATGATACTGGATATCCAAATCTCAGTGGAAAAAATATTTGGTAGGTGGTGTATCTAGTATATGTTTGACTTGGTGGCGTTTACCATAGGATTTGTCATAGGAGTAGTATGTGTCGGACTCGCTATTGAGTTAGGTATAAAGAAAACATCTAAAACGGAGCCTGCATCAAGATCTACACATAGCTGGAGTATATCAGAAATCGTAAATCCTAGGGTTGTAGCTGAGTATCTGGGTGATGTGGAGATCCCGAAAAACGCAAAAATTGTTGTAAATCAATATAAAAACAGGGATGTGCTTGAGGGGGTAGATGCCCGTGAAAACCCTAGTATAAAAGGTAATTTTATTATAGGTGATGACCGAGCGCTTATACTATCTGGTCCAGTGAAAAAAGATGAAATGGGTATATGGACTGTGGAAAAGGAGATTATCAGCAGGCTAAACAGATATTTTGAGGAGGCATGGTCTAAGGGAACAAAAATCAAGCAGCAGAAACAATGAGGAACACATAGTATGAGTGTGCTGATCAAAAACACTGTTATCATTACTCAGAATAAAAAAAGAGAGCAGATCCATGGAGATATCTACATAGAGGACCAGGAAATCATTCAGATATCAAAAAAACCAATCACCATCGAGGCGGACTATAAAATAGATGGTAGAAAAAAACTTGTTCTACCTGGATTGATAAACACCCATACACATATTCCAATGACTTTGCTTAGAGGATACGGAGATGACATGGTTTTAAAGAGATGGCTGGAGGAGAGGATATGGCCTGTGGAAAAAAAGCTTGACAGCAGATCGGTTGAGATTGGCACAAGGCTTGGTCTGCTTGAAATGATTTCTTCAGGCACAACAACATTTTTAGACATGTATTTTTTTGAGGAAACAATAGGTAAAACCACAAAGGAAGCAGGATTACGTGCCTTTCTAGGATTCCCATTGATTGATTTTGGAACTCCTGAATACCCATATGATGAGCTTTTTCCCAGATGCGAGAGTTTTATAAGAAAATGGAGAAAACACAATCTTGTAAGACCTGTTGTGGCTCCACATGCAACATACACATGTGGCCCAGAGACATTACATCGTTCTCTTGAGATGGCAGACAAATATGATGTACTCCTACACATACATTGCTCTGAGACAAGAGAGGAGGTATATGATGTCCAAAAAAGATATGGACTGCGACCTATCGGAATACTTAAAAAACATGGTTTGTTATGCGACAAAATAGTTCTTGCCCACTGCGGCTGGATAACAAAAAATGAGGTTTTCGACATAAAAAACAGTGGATCAAAGGTTGTTCACTGTCCTGTTAGCAACATGAAGATAGCAACCGGTGGATACACTCCCCTTCCAGAGCTGCTCCATTCCAACATAGCTGTTGGTCTGGGAACAGATGGAGCAGCAAGCAACAACACATTAGACATGTTTGAGACAATGAAATTTTGCTCACTCATACATAAACATCATAGATGGGATCCCAGTATTCTGCCAGCACAAACAGTACTTGATCTCGCAACCATAGGTGGTGCAAAATGTCTAAGGATGGAAGACAAAATAGGTTCTATTGAGGAGGGGAAAAAAGCAGATATTATAATGGTGGATCTAAAAAAACCGCGTCTAACACCACAACATGATTTTGTTTCACACCTAGTCTATGCCATGCGTGGATGTGATGTGATTGCTACGATTGTAAATGGAAAACCTCTGATGCTTGAAAACAGAATACTGACACTTGACATGGATGCTATACTGGAAGATGCTGAAAAATGCGCCTATGAGCTAACAGCGGCATAGAGCCAAAAAAACCTGGAGGATATCTCTTCTCCCAGGTGATGCCTCTTATGTTGAATCTAATTGGAGTTGCAATAGCATTTGCCGTGATAATAGTTCTGATACATAAAAGACTCAACTTTGGCATATCACTCATAATTGGATCCATAGTCGTGGGGATATTTTCCCTACAAAAAGTAGAGCCTATAGAGATCCCAATGGCTATGATAGAAGCCTCTTTTTACTCATTTGATACAAACAAAATCAATACTCAGACCATCGAGCTTGCGTTGTTGATGCTTGGAATCTATGTACTGGCGAAAACTATGCAGGAAACAGGGGCGATAAAAAAACTAGTGAAAAGCCTTAGAACAATTTTTTCGCAAGGTGGAACCTTGGCTCTGATACCCGCCGTATATGGTTTAATGCCTGTTCCCGGTGGTGCGCTGCTCTCTGCGCCAATGATAGATGAGGAAGGAAACAAATATCATCTCACCAAGGATCAAAAAAATTTTTTGAACGTATGGTTCCGGCACATATGGTTCCCAATATATCCTGTTTCCCTAGCTATGATCCTTATATGTAGCACAGAGTTTTCTAACATAAACATATACAGTCTTGTTCTTGTCAACATACCCGCCTTCATAACATCGATCATAATCGGCATGGTTATGCTTAAAAAAATAGTAGCTCATAGCACAGAAAAAACAGCTACTTCAGAAAAGGATTACACTGGAATAGTATATCTACTGCCACCAACTGTTCCCCTGCTTTTCTACGCAATTCTTCAACAACTTGGGATATCTCAGATACAATCCTTTCTCATAGGGGTGTTTTTCAGCATCATACTCCTGTATTATCTAACAAAAACTCAGCGTACCACCTATATCAGTATCATCAAAAAATCCTTGTCCTGGAGACTTCCTCTCGCAATATTTGGAATAATGATTTTCCGTAAAATGTTTGAACTCTCAGATGCAAGCACTGTTATAACCAACGTGATAGGTATGCTTCCTCTACCAGCAGTCTTCATGATAGTCATGATACCTCTGCTGCTGGGAACATTAACAGGCTATAACCTAGGCGCAATAGCATTATCCTATCCCCTTGTAGAACCGTTTTTCCATTTTGTAGAAATCAATATCGTGGGGCTAACCAGTATAATATTCATAAGCTCACTTGTAGGATATCTTGTTTCCCCAATTCATCTCTGCAATGTTCTGAGCAGTGAGTACTTCAAAACAGATGTCACACGGATGTACAAAATGTTTATTCCATCAGCATTTATACTCCTGTTGATCAACACCTCTATTATGATGATCCTATGAATGTTCTGGCAACTGTTAAAAAACTCGTGTCAAACCTCACATTCGTCATCACACTCGGTATAGTAATTGGTTTTCTAACAGAGGGATACCCAAGTGAATATCTCAGTGACATATCAACAGTTTTACTTGTCATCGCCATGACATTATCACTAAGTCATCTCTCCATCAGAAATATAGACATCAGGCTAGAAACAAAAAACTTCCTCATCTCCCTGCTACTATGCTATGGAATGTTATCCACAGTTGCTATCCTTATAGGCATATCTTTTTTCAGACAGCCAGACATACAAAATGGTTTTGTTGTCATTGCAGCGGTTCCACCGGCTGTGATGATCATCCCTATAACAAGGATACTAAATGGGAACATCAAACTATCGCTTTTCTCGCTATCTCTCCTTTATCTCATATCTATTATTTTGACACCACTGGTGATACTACTGTTCTCGAATGCAAACATACCCATGGTAGAGTTGTTTAAAAGCATAATACTATACATAGTAACTCCGCTTCTGGTATCACGACTTGTTAAAAAAACACGTTTTCCATCAGAGATCAGTACCATAATCATCAACCTATGTTTTCTACTGATAATTATAGGCATGATTGGTGGAAACAAACATTTTATTTTTTCAAACATGAAAATCATGCCCTTTTTATCGCTAGCATTATTTATCAGAACATTTGGAACAGGAGGCATAACACTATGGGCTGCTAACAAACTTCATGTACCAAAGGATGATCAAATCCCATTTGCCCTTTTTGCCTCTGTGAAAAACGAGGGGCTAGCAATGATATTTGCTCTCTCTATGTTTTGCTGTGCAGCCACACTACCTGCTGTATTATCCATGTTTTTTGAACTAATCTGGATAGGTGTTCTAGTTCGGATAAAAAAGGCAAAGAACACTATGAAAACCATAGGCTGAAACAACAAAAAAACATTTTGTCATACTTCCTGTATGTTTTCTCCTGGAAAAAATGAATATCAGGAATCAAATAAAAAACATGTGTTTTTTTGTTCTGTAAATTTTTTTTCAATCAAAAACATAAATATTTTCTGTACAGAGAAGGTTGATCCGAAAAAGTTTTTTTAGAAACTATCAGACATATCTAAAAACAAAAATGGTTTTTTTAAAAGTTTTTTCGAAATGTTTAATACCCTTGGTTCCTTCTTGGAGTCTTCAGCAAAATGAAAGATACAGAAAATAATCTCTACAGATTGTTGAAAAAACCTTCATTGTATGGTCTAAACATAAAACATGTAAAGGTTTTACAGACACACATATCCTTTGTCGTGTTAACTGGAGAATATGCATACAAAGTGAAAAAACCTGTGGATTTTGGTTTTCTAGACTATTCAACTCTTGAAAAACGTAGACATTACTGTGATGAAGAAATAAGGCTTAACAGGAGACTATGTCCAGATATATATCTGGGGGTTGTATCATTTACAAAGAAAAACGATGATGAGATAGAGATAAATGGAGATGGACCTGTTGTTGAGTATGCTGTAAAAATGAAGGAATTTCCACAAAACCGTATCATGACTCATCTACTTAGAGATGGAAAAATCGATGAAGACATAATAGACAACATATGCAGTATCCTAGTTGATTTCTACAAATCTGAGAAAACCTACTCCTCTACAGGTATAGAAAAATATGGTGGGATGGAATCTGTTAAACATAATGTAGATGAAAACTTTGAGCAGACAAAAGAAATGATAGGCGTCACAATCCCCCAGGAAACATATAGGTTTATTAGAAAAGCTACCGGCAGATTTTTTGAACAAAAGAAAAATGTTTTTAAAAAACGTGTGCAACAGGGCATGATCCGAGATTGCCATGGAGATCTCCACTCCGGTAACATAGTGGTATTACCCCACAAGATCTGTATTTTCGACTGTATAGAGTTCAACGAGAGATTTCGTTACATCGATGTTGCATCAGACATAGGATTCCTGGCTATGGACCTCGACTTCCTAAACCATCCATTTCTATCAAGCTATCTTATAAAACAATATGTTGAGAAAAGCAATGACCACAATGTTTTTGATGTACTCAATTTTTATAAATGCTATCGAGCATATGTCAGAGGAAAGGTACTAGGATTCCAACTACATGATCCTCATGTAGATAAAAACAAAGAGAAAAACATCATTAGTACTGCAAGGAAATATTTTGACCTATCACATTACTATGCATCACTCTTCTCCATGGAACTAAATAGGAAAAAACCAGTTTTGTTTATCATATGCGGGCTAACTGGTACTGGTAAATCCACAATAGCATCAAAAATCGCTATTGACCATCATGCGCAACTAATCAGCACCGACGTGGTACGTAAAGAACTACAGGGCATCAGCAGGTTTGAAAAACACTACAATGGATATGAAAAGGGTCTGTACACACCAGAAAAAATAGATCTTACATACAAAGTGGTCCTAGAAAAAGCCGACAGTTTTCTTAAAAAAAGAGAAAATGTTGTCCTAGATGCGACATTCCAGAAAAAAATATATCGAGACAGGGCACACAATATAGCCAAAAAAAACCATGCTGTTTTCCTAATAATACAATGCATCTGCTCCGAAGATGAAGTCAAAAAACGTCTAGATGAAAGACTAAAAAAAAGATCCATATCAGATGGAAGATGGGAAATCTACCTTCAGCAAAAAAAGACATTCCAGGCAATAAAACAGGATGAAAAACAACATGTTGTTGTTATAGACACAGGAAACACCTCATATGAGTATCGGATGAACATGTTTAGAAAAATCCTTAAAAAAATAGAGGAACTAGAAAAACAGGAGAAACAAAACAGATGAACAAACTGAGGATACCCGGGTATCATATCGATATAGAAAAAGCAGCTCAGCTCATTAACCGAAAAGGATACAAAAAAGTGATGCTGCAGATTCCAGAGGGACTAAAAACACATGCATCAAAAATCGCAGATATTATAGAAAAAGCAACACAGGCCACAACACTCATCTCCGCAGATCCATGCTTCGGAGCATGCGATCTCCTCAACCACGAAATACATAGCCTAAACATGGATCTTATAATACACATAGGACATCTTCCCATCCCAGAGATAAAAAACCCAGGTACTCCAACACTATTTATCAACGCTAAATCCACTAGACCAATAAAAAATGTTGTAGAAAAAGCCATGCCTCTGCTAGAAGGAAAAAAAATTGGATTAACTACAACAGCACAACACATACACACACTAAACAAGATCAAAAAAATACTATTAGAAAAAAACTTCAAACCAGTAATAGGAACAGGAGACAAACGCATAGCAGAAAAAGGACAGATACTAGGATGTAACTTTTCTACAGCCACAGTGATACGCGACAAGGTAGACTCGTTTTTATTCATTGGAAGTGGAAATTTCCATCCACTAGGACTCATGCTAACCACTAAAAAGACAGTGATTGCAGCTGATCCATACACAAATACTGTTAAAAAAGAAGAGCTAAAAATGCTAAAAGACAAAATATTAAGACAAAGATATGCCGCCATCATACAATCAAAAGAAGCAAAACAATTCGCCATCCTAATAACCACTAAAACTGGACAACAACGCATAGAGCTGGCATACACAATAAAAAAGATGCTAAACAAACAAAACAAAAAAGCCTACATACTAGTTTTAGACAACCTCTCATCAACCAAACTACAGGGATTCAGCCAAATAGACTGCTTCATATCAACTGCATGCCCCAGAATCGCTATCGATGATCACATGCAATACAAAAAACCAATCATAACACCCCCTGAGCTAGAAATTATACTGGGAAAAAGAACATGGGATGAATACATACTTGATCAGATCCTATCAAAATAAAAAAATCTTTTTATCAACCATGTTACATCTATTTTAGATTGAAAAAAGAAATGAGAAAACTGATGCTAAGATGTAAACCACTCGACAAACTATTGGATGGAGGAATCGAAAGCTCATCCATCACAGAAATATATGGCGAGGCTGGAAGCGGAAAAACAAATCTATGCCTACAAGCGGCTAGAGAATGTGTACTCAACAACAGCAAAAAGGTGGCATACATAGACACAGAAGGCATCTCAATAGAAAGACTAAAACAAATATGCCACGGTTTCGACTACAAAAAAATACTAAACAACATACTATTCTTCAGCCCAACATCACTAAGAGAACAAGAAAAAACAGTCGAAGATATCATAAAAATAGACAACATCGATCTAATCATAATAGACACGATAAACATGCTCTATAGACTAGATGCAGAAGAAAAAACTGCATCCCGTTCACTCATAAGACAAATAACAGACCTACAGCTAACCGCAAGAAAAAAAGACCTATATGTATTATTAACGGCACAAGTCTATACAGATGAAAATGGAAACATAAAACCCTTTGCAGTAAAAGACATAGAACACATGATAAAAACAATAATAAAACTCGAAAGAATCAAAAAAGGAGAAAGACAGGCAACAATAATAAAGCATAGTTCACAGCTTGAAGGAAAAAAAACTATGTTCACTATAACGACAGATGGTTTAAAATGAATAATAAATAGGACATTAAAATTTAGCTTTTTTAAGCTTGATAATAGAAAGAAATAAGTAAAATGTCAATTGTATACATTTTATCTATATTCCTTCTTAAACTTCCCAACACAACTCATGTTAAATTATGTTGATATCTGATAAGCGATAATCCCATAAAGATGGTCAAATCCCAGAAGAAACCTTTAAAGCTTCTATGGAGTCAAACTGATTACACTGCCTAAAAAAACTTCCTATTTATGTTTAGATTACTATTTTTTCTTCAATAATATTCTTTTCATTCTTTTTCCTCTTTTTTTGTTTTGTATCCTCAACATAAAACTATTTAATCTGGCAAACTATGTTAGGTCGATAGACATAAAAAATGGATGAAAATGAGATAAACTACAGAAATCTTAGACATATTCAGCAGTTAGAAAAAAAATCGCCCTTACTTACAAGGATAGATCCAGATTTTTATTCAAAACTAGCTAGATATCTTGACAGACTCGACAAAACATTAAGGGAGGCAGAGGCCCAGAAAAGTAGTATTTTGATAGATGAGATCCAAAACACTAGAAGGATAGCAAATAGCATATATGAGTTTAGAGAAAAAAAAATAGTTCAGGCTGCTCTCTCAACAGCACGTGGAGGAAAACCGGATCTAAAAAACTTGTTGGATGAAGAAAAAACATTGTATAATGCACTTGTAGATATTATAATGGAGGCGCGTAAAAAAATTTTCAACAAAGAAAAAATGGAAACAGCAGATTCCAATGAAACAGTTACAGGAAATAAAAATCATGATAGCATCGATAACAAATATGATTATGTAAATGTAAAAAATGTCAATCCTATTGTGAGGATCACACAAGATATACCAGAGTTTATAGGGATAGATACGAAAAAATATTTACTAAAAAAGGAAGATGTTTTGACCCTACCTAAGGAGATGAGTAAAACTCTTATAGAGCGAGGGGTGGCAAAACAGATAAAACAATAAAAAAAATAGAATGATGACACCTTACATTTTTATATCACCTCCATGTTTACCCCCAATAAATACCCACAAAATAAAAAATCAAAAACAGGAGTAAAACCAGCTATGTTACGACCACGTAAAATCAAAAGATACTGCCCCTACTGCGAAAAACATACCATGCATGAAATAGAAAAGGTGAAAAGGAAAAAAGCTAGTGAGCTAAAACAAGGGCAACGTAGATTTAGACGAGTACTCCGCGGATACGGCGGTTTTCCAAGACCCAAACCTGAGGGAAGAGAAAAAACTAGTAAAAGAATAGCATTACGATACAGATGCGTTGAATGTAACAAAATGCATCAATCACCAAATATTAGAACAAAAAGACTGGAAATAGGAGAATAAAGAGTATGGAGAAACCTCGGAGTAGATTTATCAAAGTAAGATGCGAGGACTGCGAAAACGAACAAGTCATATTCGATAGAGCCTCCACCGTGGTGTCATGTCATATATGTGGTAGCAAACTTGCTGTTCCCAGTGGCGGGAAAGCAAAGATAAAAGGCAAGATTTTAGAAACAATGGAAGAAAAATAGGGTTATGATAAAAAAGGATTTCCCAGAAGAAGGAGAATTAATTGTTGGAACTGTTACAAAAGTACAAAACTTTGGAGCATTTGTATCACTCGATGAATATCCCGGCAAAGAAGGATTCATACACATCTCTGAAATCGCAACAGGCTGGGTTAAAAGAATACGTAATCATGTAAGAGAAAAACAAAAAGTTGTATGCAAAGTAATGCATGTAGACAAAGCAAAAAAACACATAGATCTCTCACTTAAGAGAGTCAACGAGCATCAACGACGAGATAAAATACAGGAATGGAAAAACAATCAGAAAGCAGAGAAACTATTTGAAATGCTGGCAGACAGCCTCGGTAAAACCGTTGAACAATGCTACAAAGAATTCGGCAGCGACTTAATAAAAAAATACGGATCACTATACGAAGCATTTGAGGAATGCGCTTATGATATCAACACCCTAAAAAACGATGGATTCACTGGGGAATGGCTAAAAAAATTTGAAAAAATAGCAAAAGAAAACATAGTCATACCATTCGTTGAAATAAAGGGACTGCTGATACTAAAATCATGGCTCCCAGATGGCATCGAACACATACGTCAGGCATTAATAAATGCTGAAAAAAGTGAATATGAAGACGTGACCATACAAGTAAAATACATCGCAGCACCACGATACCTAATCACAGTTAAGGCACCTGACTACAAGATAGCTGAAGATCAGATAAAAAAAGCCGTAGAACGGGCATGCGAATACATAAAAAAATACAAAGGCGAATGCGAATTCCAACGTGAAATAGGAGAAAAATAGACATCACTGGGTGGTAGCAATATAGATGTCAGACATACTATTCTGCCCCACCTGCAAAACATACACACTCAACAACATCTGCATCAGATGTAAGAAAAAAACAATAACCAAAAAACCTCCTAAGTTCTCACCTCAAGACCACTACGGAGAATACAGAAGAAAACTAAAGAAAAGAATTAAAAAAGAAAAAAAACCTGACAAAGAAAAAGAGAATGTGTGAAAAAATGAAATACGTCACTCTAAAGTATGTTACAAAAAAACCTAAGCTAAAAAATCCTATACTAATAGAAGGATTACCAGGAATTGGAAACGTAGGAAAACTAGCTGTAGAGCATCTTATAGAAATGATTCATGCCAAAAAATTTGCTGAGCTTTACAGCAAAGATTTTCCACCGCAGGTATTTATAAACACAGATGGGACAATAAAACTGGTAAACAATGAATTCTACTACTGGAAGGCAAAGAAAAAAAATCAGCAGGACCTCATACTACTAACTGGAGACTACCAAGGATTATCTGCGCATGGTCAATATGAGCTAGTAGAGGCCATACTTGACTTAGCAGAAGACTTAGGTGTGAGACAAATGTTCACACTTGGTGGATATGGTCTTGGACACGAGGTAAAAGACCCAAAGGTTTTATTTGCAACCACTGACAAAAAGTTTGTAAAAAAAATGGTGAAGCATGGAGCTGTTTTCAAAAAAAACGAGCCAGGTGGTGGAATAATAGGTGCCAGTGGATTACTACTAGGATTAGGGAAGCTTCGAGGATTACAAGGTGTATGCTTCATGGGGGAAACACCAGGATACCTAGTAGATCCTAAAAGTGCAAAGGCTGTGTTGAAGATCTTAACTAGAGTTACAAACATTGACATAGACCTATCAAGATTAGAACAAAAAGCAAAGGAGATAGAGCTGATTGCTCAGCAGATCAGAGAAATAGAGGGTCTTTCCAAAGAAAAATCAGAGGAGCTAAGATACATAGGATAAATGACACAAAAAAACTTTTTTAGGATAAAAAAGTAGGTGGAATATTCATAAAACAATTCTTTTATGTTCTTTTTATCTCCAGTCAACTCAAATGAGGAGAGGAGATAAAAATGGTAAAGAGGAAAAAATTGTGTGCACAGTTAACCCTATTATATTATGTTGAATCTTCTTTCCCATCCATTTTTTTTAGTATAAATCAAAAAATGGAGAATAAATTTGGAAAAAGGGTTTTTAGAAGATTAAGCAGGGCTGATAGCCACTGTCTGAAAAATACTTTATCTACTGGCATGTTAACAACAAGTGGATCAGACCATTCACTTTCAGCTTTGTGGATGTCCCTACTTTTTACTTTAACTTCATATCTACCTTTTTTACTCCAGCTATAGGAAACATTTACAGTTTCGCCAGAGTTGTATGGTCCCAACCAGTTGCTCATGTTGCCGTCGCCCCATGACCATTTATAGTATATTTGATCGCCATCAGGATCAATAGTTACTGTTGTGAATGTATAGCTTTCACCGACTCTTCCGCGTTTTTTACCTGTAGGTCTATCTGGTTTTTCCGGTGGGTTATTAATGTCTTCATTGTAGAAAGTAACGGCGGGATCTCCAAGTAGGTTTGTTTCATAGTAGCACCATCTCATACATGCCTGGTTTATACGGTATAGATTGTCTTCCTTTGAATCCTGATTTGCTTTTCCAATAGAAAATATTTTTTCTCCAAATACTGCATCCCAGAACTCTCGGTTAAAACGATGTGATGCCCCATCTGTGCCACCAGTTACACCCCAGCCGTAGCGTGCATTCATTACAACAGCAAAGGCGCCATGATCTGTTTTGACTGTAAAATATTCAGCTATACAGTCATAGCCATATGGGTTGTCGAATCCACCAGCCATACAGCCCTGGGAATAGATAAAACAGTATTGATCATTTGTCAGATAGGAGAGAACATCATTGTTTGTCATCTTCATGTTGTAGTCATACCAGGAGTGACCTAGATGGTTTATGATGTATAGTCCATTGTTTATATGACCTATAATCTCTGAGGTAGGCCAGTTGTTTCCAGGCCAGTCTCGGTCATAAAGAGTAGTAATATTGTAATCACTGGATGGTATTCCTACAGTGGTATATCCATTGGCGTTTGATCCATTTATTAGTTCATCCATATAGTCACCACCCCATGTTGGTGGGTCGCTCCATAATAGTTCTCCTACTAACAAAACTCTATCATTGTATGTAGATGATCTTGATTCATTGTTTTCCATATATGCTATGGTTTTGTCAACAAAATTATTTACTTCGTTGGAGTTACCAACACATGCTCTGCCGACATATACTTCAGCTATTAGATCGACATCTCCGCCACCGGGTCCATCATTTGGCTCACCCCATTTGTCATCACCATCATAATTATAGGTGCCATCTAGACATGCATAGTAGATATCTGAAGGCATATAGGTTGTCTCACCGCCTATCCATGCCCTCACATAAAGTTCCTGCGCAGGGATTACATCTTCGTCTCCACCAATAAGAACATACTCGATGCCATTCTCTAGATAGATGTTTCTGATAAAAGTTCGGATTTCTCCAGGGGTTACATCCCCCCGGTTATTATTAATATCGGAAAGTGTTTTGATTATTGTTTTAACTCCTTTGTTGTTATGTGCTTCCTTCAGAGGCTCAAAATCATCTTTAAATTGATCAGTGGTTATTATAAGGAGATCATAGTGGCTGCTAAATGTATTATTTTTTCCTCCTGTGATATTTTTGGGGTACATTGAGACAACCTCTGGGTTGTCTATCATTTTTATTATTTCGGATCTATCTTTTTCTAAACCGCGGAATAAACTATTGGTATGAGTATCATCCCTGACAACTTCTACAGAAACTTTCATTTCTTTGAAATAAAAGAGTTCGCCAGTAGAAGTATTATATTCCATGGGGTATAACGTTAGAACTAGTATATCATATCCTCTGAAGCTGTAAATACCGATTTTGTCAAATAATTTACCTGGAATGGTCTCGTTGTCATTATTATGGTTGTATTCCCTGTTCATTCCATGTTTTAGTATAGGAAAACCATTTATAGCTAGTGGGATAGGGTCACCGACAGGTGTGATTCTAAATCCTGATCCTAGATATATTCTATTTCTGGTATGAATTTTTATATCTATTACTCTACAATTTGGTGGCAGTAGTATGTATGCTCCTTTTGCAGGAAGGCTTGGTTCACCGGGGTTACCGATGCAGGGTGCGTTTTTCATGAAAATTCTGTCATAAACAGTGTTATGTATTTGTATGCTGCTAATTGTTGGCTCGTCAAACAGATAGGTGACAGAAATTTCTCTAGGTATTTCATCATTATTATTGTTGGCTGTGGTGATGGAAATAGCGGCTGAGGTGGACATCAAAATAGTTATAGTGAGAAAAACTTGGTACCATAAAATATGATTTTTAATCTTTTTTTCTATCATTTTAAATTAGCCTCAATTAATATTTTTATGGTTGTCTACTTTAAAAACTTATCTATATTTATAGTGATCTAATTATAAATAACCTTTTGAATAAAAATATCTGATTCGGATGAATTGGATTTTAGGTGGGTTAAATAGATTGATTTTAAATATTCGAAAATACATTACATGTGTTAGCATGTATTACAAAAAATTGGTTTGATGCAGAGGGATATTTTGATGAGAGAGGGGAAAAAAAGATGTGTTCTTACGAATGTTATTGAAACAGAGTTAGATATTCTAAAAAGACATATTTATGTGCTTAAAACCCTGCAAGAAAACGAACCATCTGGTATTATAAAATTATCTGAGTTGACAAAACATCCTCAGCACATGGTACGGTATTCTCTGAGGATATTGGAACAGGAGGGATTGATTGAGCCATCGCCGCATGGTGCTGTTACTACAGATCAGGTTTCTAAGACTATTGATATGCTAAAAGTAAAGTTGAGGGAGATGAGAAAAACTATAGATGAGTTGATAGAAAAACTTGAATAGAAAGACAGTATAGCAATATGATGTTTTTTTAGCTGGGAAAAGAGGATGTTTTGTTGTTGCCGCGGTAACTCAGTTGGGAGAGTGCACGGCTGAAGACCGTGATGTCGAGGGTTCGATCCCCTCCCGCGGCATAAAAGGGTATACAAAAAATCTCCAAAATTTTATATACACTCATTTGTTTATGAAAAATGGGATGCACATTCCTGATATGAGTGATGTTACACGTGGAGTAAATCCAGCTGGTTTATGGATTTACTCTATTCTTTGAAAAAAATGGATTTGGATAGGATGGGATGAAAGGTTGTATCTTAAAGAGATTCAGATGGAAAACTTCAAATCCTTTGGCAGAAAGCTGAGGATACCTTTTTTCCCAGGTTTCACCGCTATTACAGGTCCTAATGGCTCAGGTAAGAGCAATATTGTTGATGCTATTTTATTTGTTTTGGGTCCTAAAAGCTCAAAGGTTATGCGCGCTGGGCGTCTGACTGATCTAATATTTAATGGTGGTAAAAAGCATAAGAAACCTGCTAGTTACTGCAAGGTTTCATTGGTTTTTGATAATTCTGACAGAAAGATGCCAGTCGACTCAGATGAAGTAGTGCTGACACGTATGATCAAACGTGCTCCATTGAAAAACGATCCAGATAATTACTACAGCTATTTTTATATAAACAGTCACGCTGCTTCTTTTTCAGATTTTGTAGATCTTCTCACGCATGCCAGGATTTCAGGTGATGGATACAACATTGTTAAGCAGGGTGATGTCACTTGGTTGGTGGAAATGGGTTCTGTTGAGCGGAGAAGGATTATAGATGAGATAGCAGGCATAAGTACATTTGATAATGATATCAAAAGAGCTGAGAAAGAAAAAAATGAGGTGGAGGAGAACCTTGAGAGGATCAAAATCATTTTGAATGAGATTTCAGGACAGATACGTCAGCTTAAAAAGGACAGAGATGAGGCCTATCGGTACAAGGAACTTCAAGAAAAACTATATGAGACAAAAGCAAAAATAGTTTACAAGAAAAAACAGGATGTCGAAGGGCAGATAGCAGAGATCAATAACCAGATGATGTCCTATGAAAAGGAACGAGAGAAATTGATAGAAAGGAGAGAAAAACTGAAAAAGGAGTATACTCAACTGCAGCAGCATCTAAAAGAGGTGGAGAATAAAATCAGTGAGGCAGGTAGTGATGAGGCAAGAGAAATAAAAGAAAAAATAGAGTTGTTACGAACCGATGAGATCAAAATTGAGGAGAAGATCAACTATTCAAATGATGAGATCCTAGCTCTTAAGAGGGAACAGAAAGAGTTTGAAAACAGTTTAGAAAAACTGAGAAAAGAGATAGAAGATCTAAACACACAGCATGCTGCTCTCCTGAATGAGATAGAAGAAAAAGAAAACATTCTCAGAGAGAAGGAGAAAAAACTCTCAGAACTAAAGGATAGCATTGCAGAGTCTGATGATCGATCCATAGAGCTCACAAGAGAGTTAGCTAAGATGCGTGAGGAATACAATGAGAAGCAGAGTGAGATACATGAACTGAAACTAAAAAGAGACAGATTTGTTGAGAAAATAGATGCAATGGATCATCAGATAGCTGAGATGGAGGAAACAAAATCTACATATGAGTTTGAGATCAGAGACATAGAATGGCAGTTCAGCGAGTACAAAAAAAATAGGCATGATAGAGATAAAAAGCTGAAAGATCTGGAAAAAAAACTTTTTGATAAAAAGAAAAGAGAATCTGATCTGACAAAACAATTAGTAGATATCGAAAATCTGATAAGAAAACTCCAGCGTGAGAAAACACAGCTGCAGGCTGAGATAGATGCTATCCAGTCTATAGAGAGCAGGTACAATCCTGCGGTTAATGCTATCCTGACAGCTCGAGATTCAGGAGAACTAAAAGGTATATGTGGAACTGTTGCAGAACTAGCCGATGTCGATAAAAAATATGAAACAGCTATAGAGATCGCAGCTGGCTCACGTATACAGTCCATCGTGGTTGATGATGACCAGGCTGCTGCAGCTGCTATAGAGTATCTACGTAAGAAAAAACTTGGTAGAGCCACCTTTTTACCTCTGAACAAGATGATCACGGGCAAACCACGAGGCAAAGCCCTCATGGCGGTTAGAGATCCAAGCTCACATGGCTTTGCCATTGATCTTGTGCGGTTCAAAGATAAATATAGAGGTGCGTTTTGGTATGTATTTGGCGACACAGTCATTGTTGATACCCTAAGCGATGCACGTCGTCTCATGGGTGGTGTACGTCTCGTCGACATGAAGGGCGATCTCATTGAAGCAAGTGGTGCGATAACAGGTGGAAGTAAACCAGATGTACATATATCCTTTGGAGGCATAGATCACAGACAGCTAGAAGAGATAACACAGAAACTACAGGAAACCATTGATAAACAGGAGACAATGTCTAATGAATTATCCAATCTTAAAAGAGAAATAGCAGAGTTAGAAAGAGAAATTGTGTCACTCAAAAACGAAGTTGATGCTGATACACAGATACAAAACCTTGAGGTTAGAAAAAAAGAGTTTGTCAACAAACTCAAAATTTTAACAGAGGAGCTAGAAAAAAAGGTAAAGGAAAAAGAGGAGTTTGAGAAAAAAAAGAATGATGTTGTATCTGCAATAGAGATCTGCGAAAAACGGATAAAAGAACTTGATCTTCTCAGAGAAGAAAAAGGCAGAAATCTGCTAAGTGGAGCTAAAAAAGAGCTGGCGCAGCAGGCTAGAACCCTGGAGGGGGAGGTATCTGATCTACAAAGTTCTCTTCGTGATCTCTACTCTAAGCAGGAGACGCTCAGTAAAAAAATTGATCTCACTGAGGAAAGGAAAAAAGAGATTCTCTCAAAGATAGAGGAAATAAAAAGTGAGATAAAAAAACTTAGATCAACAGTTGAAGAACTTAAAAAATCTAGATCACAATGTCAGAATGAGCTAAAGGCTCTCATGAATGTTGAAAAACAGATGACTGACAAAGTGAAGGATTTAACAGCTGATAGAGATGATATCTATAAAAAGACGGTTAATGTTGAAAATGAGCTCGACAAAATAAATACACGAATAGAGTCATATCTTGATCTAGTCACAAGAGCAAAATATAGATTGTCTACACTTGAGGAAACCATACGGGAGTTGGAGCAAGAACTGTCTTTATACAATGTAGAGATCAAAGATAAAAAACTTCCGAACATAGAATCCCTGAAGGAAACAGTTAGAGTAATCGAAGAGAACATGCGGGAGCTGGAGCCTGTAAACATGCGTGCCCTCGAAGAATACGAGCATCAGATGGAGAGGAAAAAAAGATTCGATGAGGATGTTAAGCATCTCAAAGATCAGAGGAAAAACCTAATCAAACTTGTAGATGAGATAACAGCTAAGAAAAAGGAGAGATTTTTTGAAGTATTTGATGAAATCAACAAAAACTTCAAAGAAATATATGCACAGTTATCTGAGGGGGGAGAGGCAGAGCTGCTGCTTGAGGATGAGGAAAATGTTTTTGATAGCGGTCTCACAATACGTGCAAGACCACGTGGTAAAAAGATTCTACGTCTATCCGCGTTGTCTGGAGGAGAAAAAAGCATTGCCTCCCTGGCATTCATATTTGCAATACAGCAATATGATCCAAGTCCATTCTATGTCTTGGATGAGATCGACATGTTTTTAGATGGTGTAAATGCGGAGACAGTTTCCCGTATGATCAAACAAAACTCGGAGCATTCACAGTTCATCACTGTTTCTCTTAGAAAAGTGGTGCTTAAAGAGGCAAATCACATATATGGTGTTACCATGCAGGACACAGGTATTTCAGAGATGATTGGAAACATCGACCCTGAATCTGTTGGGCCAAAAGGAGAAATACATATGGAGGAGAGAAACGTAGCATGGAACAAAATCGGATAGACAACAATGTGCTTAGCCATCTACTATTCCATAAAGCACTTGTCGATGAAAAAGAAGATAAGTCGCGTATCAACAAATATATCGAGATGGTTGAAAAAACAGGTCGAGGGGGGCATCTCTCAATAGAAAATCCTTTTGATAGATCCATTGCCATTGCATTTGAATTGGTTATAAAACAACATCTAAATCCGTGGGACATTGATCTTGTAAGTTTCTCCACCATGTATCTTAAAAGGGCAAGGGAGGAAAAAATCGATCTTATGACAGCTGGACGTATCATATACATGGCATGGAGGATACTCAAACTTCAAAGCGATGATCTGGTGATAAATATAGAGACACATCAGGAAAACATTGATGAGAACTCATCTGTTTTCAACTGGGATGATATACCAACAGGAGCATGGTGTGAAAGCGATGATGGGTATTCATACACAAATCTTGTTATGAAGATGCCTCAGCCACCTATTGAGGAGCCGATTCGACGTCAGGCGGAGAGACCAGTTACGCTGATGGAACTCCTAGATGCATTTGATCAGGCGAGAAAAGAGGCAGAGGAATATCAGCTCCTGGACAAGATAAGAAGACAAGAGCGGGAGAGGATTCAGCGGGAGGCACGTGAGCATATGAGAGGCACGGCGCATGAGGACCATATTGAGGAGGATGTCATGAGTGTCTGGGAAAAAATCAATCGTTTTCCTACAAAATCCATGACAATCAATGATCTCTGCGACACAAACAATCATGAGGAGTTCATAAAAACATTGATGTCCATCCTATTCTTAGCATATGATAACAAAATAAAGGTTTATCAACGTAGATTTCCATATGGAAAGATATATATCAAAAACATAGGATATACCTAAAAAATGGGTTTTTCCTATGGGTGTGAAAGAAGAACGTTTGGTAGAATCAGTGTTGTTCTCTGCAACCAAACCTGTTTCTATAGAGGATATCAAAGAAGCCACTGGTCTATCTACCAAAAAAGTTTCTGAGGCGTTAAATGCTTTGATTGAGAACTACAATGTTAAACGAAGGAATGAGACTTCTATTGAGATTGTAAAGGCGGGTAACAAGTATGCTATGCAGGTTAAGAAAAAGTTTATTGAGCACTCTGTCATGGTTGCAAAACCTGAGATAAAAACTCATCTTCTAAAAACACTTTCTCTAATAGCTTTTCATCAACCTATAAAGCAATCTGATCTTAGACGAATGATAGGACCAAGGGTATATGAGCATGTTGATGAGCTTGTTGCTATGAAGCTTGTTCATGCAAAAAAACATGGATCAACAGAGATGTTGACAACAACTCGTCTGTTCCCTGAATATTTTGGTATAGATACAACGAAGCCTGAGGAGATAAGGGAGTTTTTAGCTAAGAAGGTTATGGGTTTGATGGAAAACAGGGACAAATAAAAAAACCTTTTTACCTTAAGTTTCTCTGGGGAATTGAACATTTAAACTAAAAATAGAAAAAATGGTGTTTTTTTTATCTGGCTATCATTGCTCTTAGCCAGTCTGCAACATTTTCCGAGTGATCAGCTATGTCATCCACCCAGTCTGCTATTTTGAGGAGATGATAGACATCCATAGGGTTTAGTTTCTTTTCAAGCCTGTATATTCCCTCTGTTATCTTGTATTTCTCGTTATCAGCTTTCCATTCATAGTCATGCACTTTATGGATCAGTTTTTTGGTTTGTTCCCGCTCTCGTTTGACAAAACTGGTTTCAAGTAGGTCTCTTATGCTTTCAACTGCATCCTCCATGGCCTTTACTGTTTTCATAACAACCTTTGCATGGTTGATGAAGCTTTTCTGAAGTTCTTTAGGTATTTTTGTGTGACGTTGATCTAGCAGACGCACTAGGTTTTCTGCATGGTCCAGTATAGCGTCTTGCTCTCTTAGAGCCCATAGAAACTTGCCTTTTTCTACAGGCATAAAAAGTGATGATGGTAGATGGTTTCTGATGCTTCTTTTGATTAGATCTGCTTCGTGTTCAATTTTAGATACTTTTTTTGCTATTTCTGAAAAATTTTTGTAGTCTCCCTGGTAGTATCTGATTAGTCCATCTCCAAGTATGTTGATACATTCTCGTACTTTTCCCATGTGGTCAAGTAGTTGATCAAACGGGGATTTTCTTCTATATGTGTATGATATTGGTGTTCTGAAGTGGTTTTTCTCCTTCACCATTTTTATTCCTTCAAACCATATTTTTTTGTGTTGTTTATACTATCCATGTTAGGCATATAAAAATTGTTGCTGATGTTGCTGCGGCAACTGGTACTGTTAATAGCCATGAGTAAATAATTTTTTTGATAACTCCTAGGTCGACGGCGTCTAATCCACGTGCTAGTCCAACTCCTATTACTGCTCCAACTACTGTATGTGATGTGGATATTGGTAGTCCTAGTTTGGATGCGATTAGTACTGTTGTGGCTGCTCCGAAGTCAACTGAGAAGCCACGTGTGTTTGTTAGCCGGGTTATACGTCCCCCGACGGTTTTCATAACTCGGTGTCCCCATGTGAGGCATCCAACGGATATTCCTGCTCCTCCGATTGCTAGTAGATAGGTGGGTATCTCGGCGTATATGCCTAGGGTGTTGCTGCTTAGGAGTGAGCTGATAGCTGCGACAGGTGCTATGGCATTGGCTACATCGTTTGCTCCATGGGAAAATGCTACGTAGCAGGATGTGATGATCTGAAGTTTTCTGAAGATATTTTCAACCAGGGTGTAGTCCTTGTCTGTTTTTGCTTCTATGTTTCTTAGTAAAAATATGGATATTCCGATGACAGCTATGGATATTATGGCTGAGATGGTGAGGATGTTTGTTAGGTCTGTGATTCCTAGTATCTCGCTGAGTAGTGTTTTGAGTAATAATGAGGATGTTATTAGAAAGGCGGTTATTCCTATTATGATTGGTCCAACTATTTTAGCGGATGCTACTGGGTTGTCCTGCTCGAAGATTGTTTTAACAATTGTTTTGAACACGATGAATGCCAGTATGCATCCGAATACTGGTGATAGAACCCAACTTGATGCAACAAAACCTAGTTCTTTCCAGTTGACGCAGCTTGTTCCGCAGGTTATCAGTCCAAATCCTACTAGTGCTCCTATGACAGAATGAGTGGTTGATATAGGCATTTCCTTCCATGTGGAGAGTGTCACCCATATGGCGGCGGCTAGGAGTGATGCAGCAAATCCTAGTATCAGTGTTTTTGGTTCTCCTATTATGACTGGGTTTATTATATGGCCTTTTATTATTTCTGTAACATGTTTTCCAACTGTTACAGCACCTATGAAGTTTAGTATGCCTGCTATGAGCACTGCCTGTCTAAATGTTATTGCTTTGGCTCCAACTGCTGTGGCCATGGAGTTGGCTACATCATTAGCGCCTATGCTCCATGCCATGTAGAAGCTGATAGCAAGTGTGCCTCCTCCTATGAGCAGTAGGGTGGTGTCCAATAGAAGCCTCCGTTCACCCAGTATATTTTGTCTGGTAAAAAGCATTGCGGAAAAAAACCAAAAGATGATTTGTTTTGCTCTGTTCTTTTTTTCTAAGGCAGAACTAAAACAATGTTTTTTTTGAGAAAGAAGAGCATGATCAAAAGAGGGAGGACGGGGGGGTTATGTGTTTTTTATTGTATTTTAAGTCCGAAATCGTAGTATCTATTGATGTATTGGTTGTTGGTTGGATTGAATTTTATCATTTTTTTCTGTTTTTCTTTTTCAATGTTTACAACAGTGATCACAATGTTTTGTTCCTCCAGGTCTATGATGTTGAATGTGTTTCCAAAGTGTGCTCGTGTTCTGTTGCATGAGAATGTTCCAGCGTTTACCAGCAGGGTTTTATGTATTTTTACCCCGTAGGGGACATGTCTGTGTCCCATTAGAACTAGGGGAACCCTGTTTTTTAGGATGATGTCTAGTGTTTCACCGGCATCCTCAATAATGTTTTTTTCTCTCCCTGAGTTTGGCACTGGTATTAGATGGTGATGGAATCCAATGATGGTCGCATCCTTGTTTCTTTTTATAGCTTTTTCTATTAGTTCATGTCTTTTTCTACCAAGTCTTCCGTCATCTTTATCTGGCTCACTTGATGCAAGTCCTACCAGTGTTATGTTTTGGTGTTGATGTATGAAGTTTGTTTTTCCGAAAAACTCTGGAAACAATTTGAATCCTAGATTGCGTTCATCATGGTTTCCTGGTACAACTATTTGCTCCTCATTTATCATGCTGAGTTTTTCTTCTGCTAGCTCGTATTCTCTTAGTAGTCCATCTGTTGTTATGTCGCCTGATATGAAGACAAGATCTGGTTTTGTTTTGTTTAGTATTTTGACTGCTTTTTCGAATATTTTGTTGTTGAAGTCTGTTCCATAGTTTACATGTATGTCTGATATGTGTGCTATTCTCAAAAGTAAAAAGCCTCCTTTTTTCTTTTTTTTGTTGATGGATTGATATGGGGGTTAATACTTGTTTTGGTTCTGTTATCTTGTGTCTTTTTTGTTTTTTTCTCTTATTTTTTTGGGATGGAGTTGGGATGAGGATGAGACGGGAGGTGTAGTGGGGGTGTGTTAAAGTTTGTAGGATAGTGGTGTGAGTTTTGGATGATGACGGGTTTATAGTAGGTTGTATATGCAGAGGTTGATGAATAGATTTGAGATTGAATGAGCGATTATAGGAGGAATAAGATTTCTTTTTCCATACCAGTAGGAGATAGCCAGTATGAATCCGGTTGTTGATCTGGAGATGAATCCTTCGATTTGAAAGGTTGAGGTGTTGAAGATGTGCCAAAGTGAGAAGATGATGGGGTTTATGGTTAGTAATATTGTAGCTGTGTGTTTTTTGTTAAATCCCTTCTCTTTTAGTATTAGATAGATTGAGCCTAGGAGTATGCCTCTGAATGTTATTTCTTCAAATATTGGTGCTATGATTATTGATAGTATCAGGAAGGATATTATTTCGATTCTTTGGCATTTGATGAATAGGAAGAAAATATAATCTGCTAGTAGTATAAATGTTAGAGAGAGAATGATGTTTTTTGTGTCTATAAAGAATCTTAGGCTTTCTTTGAAGACAGGTTTTTGTTTTCTGATTTTTAAGATTGCGAAGGTTGTTATTATTTCTATGACTTCTATTATTTGGATTTGTAGATCGAATGAGGTGGTCATCTGGAAGGCTGGTATTTAGGCTTGTCTTTAATATTTTTGTTTTTTGGAAATTTTTCGGCAGGGGGGTAGAGATTTTTTTTGCTGAGAATTTTTTTTAAATGTAATATGCTGGTATTTTATAGACTCTGCAGGAGTTAATGTTTTTCATATCAAATTCATTTAATGTTACTACAAAGGCAGTTTCTGGTTTGTAGATGTTTAGGAAACTATGGAATCCTCTTCCCAGTTTTCCTCCAGTTAGTTTAACTTCTATTGGGATTACTTTATCCTCCCTGCTTAGTATAAAATCTATTTCTGCTTTTCCTGTTGTACGCCAATAGTTTATCTTGTAGTTGTTCAGGTTGAGTAGTTCTCTTAATGTAAAATTTTCTAGGAGTGTACCTGCATCGGTGCGGTTGTCAAGGGGAACGAAGTTGTTTATTATGGAGTTTCTTAACCCTGTGTCTAGGAAGTAAAACTTTGGTGTTTTTCTAAGCTCTGTTACAAGGTTACTGTGGAATGGACGAAGGAAATGTATTATATAAGTGTGATTGAGTATATCTAGATACTCCTCCACTTTTTTGAAAGATGCTTTTAAAGTCTCTGCTATACTAGATACAGCTAATAGAGAGCCTGCTCTAAAGGAGAGGAATCTAAGTAGATCTTCAAACTTTGAGGTATCTCTTATACCAAAGAAGTTTGTTACATCTTTCTCCATATATAGAGAAGCTATGTTACTTAAGATCATTTTTTTTGTTTCCTCATCACTAGTTTTTATCACCTCTGGGTATCCTCCAAAGACAAGGTATTCCTTCAACATGCTAAGAAATTCTTCTTGGAAAGATGGAGGTTGTGGTTCATCATTTCCATCTAAAGTTTTTTCAAAAATTCTTTTCCTGTCTAGGAATACTTTTGTCAGACCTTTGTCTCTTGTAGAGAGGAACTCTTCGAAATCAAATGGATATAATTCAAAGATAAATGCTCTTCCAACTAGAAATGGGAGGATGTCTGTTTTTATTTCAAGGGAGGATGAACCTGAGAACAGGATTTTTGCATCAGGGAATTCATCATATATTATCTTTAACTTTTCACCAGCGTCTCTAACACGTTGAATCTCATCTAGGAATAGAAATAGTTTCTTTCCCTCCTTTTTATATCTCTTGATTATGTCAAGAGGATTCTCCTCAAGGGTTCTCCTCATATCTGGTAGATCTAGATTTATAAAAGCCTTCTCCTCCTTTACTTTATCATAAATTATTTTCATAAGAGTTGTTTTACCAACCTGTCTAGCGCCTTTTATCCCAATCATCTCTCTTCTATTAAGATATTTAGAAACCTTATCCTCCAATTTTCGTCTATAAATTTTATTTTGCTCTGACATATAACTCTATAATTTTTTCCACATATTTAAAAATTATGCTATAATTTTTATTGGAATTATATGTCTTGTCTTTAATAACTTAACTTTACAATGCAAGTTTGAAAAAAT
>Ga0164318_10000323_pt1 | contig 34857 bp, 38 predicted proteins | sample GuaBasSedimGuay9_FD_113734 | JGI IMG/M metagenome (GOLD analysis project Ga0164318, IMG submission 113734) | Subseafloor sediment microbial communities from Guaymas Basin, Gulf of California, Mexico - Guay9, Core 4571-4, 0-3 cm | ecosystem: Environmental > Aquatic > Marine > Hydrothermal vents...
CTCGAGAGAGTAATTTCCTCCAGATACCATAATTATTAATTTTGATTGTCGTGGTGTTACATGGAAAACGATTTTGTCGTATAGTTTTTTTCCCGCAATGCTACCACCATTAGGAATATATGCATAGACTAGGCCAGAAACGCCTATATCGTTATTACAGGGAAGGACTGTAAAAGGCAAGCTAATTAAAAGTTCCTTTTGTGTTCTATTTCTTAAATCTAAGGTTGCTGGACTTATAAAACAGTTATAACAATAACTATAACTTTCTCTATTATAACAGCACCCACTATTTGATAAATTATGCCAATAGATGTAGACTGATGAGGCTTTATATTCTCTCGTAAAAAGATAGATCTGCTTTGAATCATACACTTTCAAAATGTAATGCTTTGAAAAGTTTTCTCCCTTTAAATGTAGTAATACTGGCAATAATACAGGGCTGTTAGTATAGTCTTTTACCCTAACTTTTATAGCTGTAAAGTTACTAGGATAGTTATATGAAAAATAGGATAGATTACTATAATTTATCGAATAATTCACTATAAATGGTAAAATAAAATATAAGAAAATGTAGAAAACGAGAATGATTTTGCCTAAATGTCTGAATTTTGGAGGAATTAATGATAATAAAGAAATGTCTAGTATAGATTTTAGATTTAATGATATTTTTAGAAGATATGTCAGAGCATGTATAATTATAATTATTAAACCTAAGAGTGAGGCTAGGCTTTCTAAAACACCAAGGATTTGATGTGTATAGAATTGATATACAGATAAGATGTTCAATGCTGAAAGTGACATTAAAGCCGTGATGCTTATTATTAAATCTGTTATAGCTATAAAAAATGACGTAGAGACAATAAAGTCTAGATATAACTTAGACTGCTGGAAATAGAGATTTAGTTTATCCAGTGCAAAGTTGGCGTCAAATAGTGATGGGTTTATGTTTAATTTTAGTAATATATCACTTGGATTTATTAAAAAGTATAATATAATTGAAAAAAATATGGTTATAAGAATATCTTTAACTAAAGTATCTAATGATAATCTTTTTCTAATTAAATATTCATAGACGAATTTAGCTAAAAAATATACAATCGCTAATGCTATTATTAGGAAAAAAAGTTTCGGAATCATATTGTGGTTTTCACCATCAGTGCAACGCCAGAAAGCATACGACTTAGTGCAATTGTCACAGTAGTAGCTATAGAGAATGCAAATCCACTTTCAACAAGTAAGTGTGTTAGAATTATCGCGGCATCGGATGCCAGAGTAGCTATATTTAGCCAATCTATAGGATTAAAACTAGGTGGGAGTGGAAGATATGCCTGAAATATCTTCACTCTGTGTTCTATGTATAATAGTGCTATAGACAATGTAATTGTTGCGGATAATAAGCCGGAACCTAAAGATCTCAGCTTGGGTATTGGTGTAAGCGTTGAACCTAAGAATAACATATATGGATATGCTTCAGCGAAGACTCGAGTAAATATTGAATAGAAAAGAAAGATTATCGCTGAAAGGTTAAATATCGTTAGACTCCAGTTAGTTGCACTGCCTAGGACATATGAGAAAGGAGATGTAAACGGGGTTAACAGAAGTGCGGCTCGAAAACTAGCTATGGCAATTATCCAGTTTACTGAATAAAGCCTTATTTGGTCCATTGAATATGATGCATCAATTAAGCTCTGACGGTCTGGCAATGATGTTAGATTTATTCCTATAAAATTGGCAAATTTTATTGTAAAAAACATTATTAATTGAGTAATAAGGATAAAAAACAAAATCGTAAAGGCGTCATATATGTAGTATATTGCCTCTTTTCTTTTCCCAATTGTCCAGAGAAGAGCCGAATACGAGAGAAAGGCTGTAAATCCTAGAGAAATAATCGTGGCTTCGTATATGTTCATTGATTTCCCCGCGTTATCCAAGCGCGGATATAAGTAGTTTCCAGCCTCGTTGTAAGAGCTGATCCATTATTTCAGCAATTTGGGTGAACTCTTCTATACCTATACTCTTTAGTATGCTTGATATGAAGAAGATTATAGGAATAATAGCTAAGGTCTCTGCTGCCTTGATAAATGTTTGAACAGCCATGCTCCTTCCAAAACTACCACCAACAGTCCATTTGAAGACTCCTTGAAGAATCAGAAAAATAAACCCTAAAACTCCTAGAGCAAAGGCAAGCGCTGTAAGAAATGCAATTACATCTACAAACGGTTGTAAAAGGTTACTAAGAAATTTTTCAAAGTTTTCTTGCTGTAAGTAGAGTTCATGATACAGTATCATGACGTTGCATTCAAGAACATTTATCTTGGTTCTTCGCATATTTACCCTTTTCTTTGTTGCAAATTTATTAAAAAGACAACAAAGGACTCAAATAAAATGTTGAATTAGAAAATACTTATCTTTATCAATAGAAAATTTGTTAAAATTATTTTAAATTTATATGGGTAATATAAGTAAAAGTTATCAGTTAATAAAAAGCACGTTTTCAGATCATGATTCAGAATGTACTATTATTGTATTTACTTGAACAATGTCTTCAGTTATAGTATTTCCTCTAACAAATTTTCTTCTTCTCTCACCTTTTTCTCTGGGATGAAAGCCGGGAGGACCAGATAGCAATACATATTTCTTTACACCACCATGAACATCAGGCCTCATGGGTTCTCCGGCTCTTCCAGAACCTCCAGTGATCTTCAATACAAGTCCAGGTTTTCCTATTATTTCGCCGTTGAATGTGTCCCCAATTTTAAGACCCACTAGTTTGGCTGCGGCTTCACCTTTTACCTCAACTTGCTCTGCTTTTCCAGTTTTTGGATCTGAAATTACGACTTTAAACTCAGGCATACATATCCCTTTTAGTGGAATGGCGACGTTAAATTAAGGTTTTTGCTCTGATAACTACTTTATCTAATGTTTCATACTGTCGGCTTTTCACTTTTAATATATAAATTAAGTTTTATATGATTTATTAAAAATAAAAAAACTATTTTGTTTTTGAAATGATGTTGATGGTTTTCTCTTCTTCCGGAATCCAATATCCTTTATACTGCTCTACACCAACGCCACGTGTTATCTCTACTATTGTCACTTTTTTGGCCTTGAATCTTTCCTTTAAAACTTGTAGTCCTTTCCAAGGATTTGTGTGCTCGCCGCATGTAAAAACATCAACTGCTGCGTAGCCGTATTCTGGCCATGTGTGTATGGATATGTGTGATTCTGCAATAAGAACATAGCCGCTGACTCCATGGGGTTTAAAACGATAGAAATCAAAACCTACTACTGTGCTATTAGAAGCTACCGTAGCGTCTATGAGAGCGTTTTTGACAGTATCTAAGCTATCAAGAGCCTTTGGGTCGCATTCGAACATTTCTACTATAAGATGTCGGCCTACTCCCACCCCAAAAATTCTCTTGTTCATCTCTCTACTTTCATCATTAAAAGGCTGAATATAAATTATTCACTTCGATTTTTTGTTAAGTCTCCCGAATAAACTATACTGAAATGATCTATATCAAGGAATTTGTTATTTATAAAAATAAAAAATCAAAAATTTAAAATCGATAAAATTATGAAATTTATTTCTTTAGCTCTTCTTTAACTTCTAATGCAATTTTTATACATTGCTCTTTAAACTTGTTGTATGCGTTTTTGAATCCCTTCATTGTTTTTATTTGTGAGCCGAACTTTACCCAATCTTCGGGTCGTGTGCCACCTGTACCCCAATTCTCCACGTCAATTCCTACTTCCTTGAAGATTTTAATGAGTTCTGGGGTCAGTTCGTAGGCTTTTCGGAAGTCTTCTATCTTGCTTAGTATTTCTACGTATTTAGAGTCATGGGTCCGTGTGATAGATTCTGCGTAATCCTCTAGCCGTAGCTTGTTTTCAAGATATAGTTTATGAACGTTTAACTGGTGATTGGGGAACTCTGTGTTAGTCATGTTTCTGCTAGATAGGGTGAGATAGGTATCCATGGGTTTGCGCTTTGAGGCTGGAAGAACATCTATATTTCCTAATATTTCTTCTGCATCCTCTGGTGTAACACCGTACTTCTTTACAATATATCCGATCCATTTATGCCAGTTTTCATCAGAGAAGAAGAGCCACCAAACACGCTGTGCTACTAGTGTTCCGGCCATTCCGATAGCTTCTTCCCATACTTTAAGGCATTCCATGACTTCTTCCTTCGTTCCGCCGCAGACGCCTGCTTCGGCTAGAAATTCGGCGAATGTTTCTTTTGTCAACGGTCTTAGGTAGGCTCTAGAAGATACTAGTTCTATTTTTTCATCAAGTGTCTTTGCTTCTATGTCGAATCCCCAGCCAGAAGGTCCTTTCCAAACCTTGCCGACCTCAACCTCGGGGACCCCTAATTTTTTCGCTAATTCTGCAAGTTTTTCTTCAGGATTATCAAAGTGGCTGAGAGCTTCACGAATAAGTTCAGCTGCCTTTACTTCTCTCAAATGACCTTCAAGTCTTCCTCCCATATTGGTTTCATAAACTTTCGTAACTTTAAGCCCCCTATGCTTTGCCTCAGCCCGTCCCTCGATTTTTGCAAGGATTAATTGCGCTTCTTGGGCCACTGTGTACGTAACTGTGTTATTTGTACCTATTCCCAATGATTCAAGTATTCTTGTTATGTCTATAGCAGCAGGGCTTGATCCGGCTACTTTAAATACTATGTTTGGTCTTTTTCTTTCAATAGTTCTAGGCCAGCCCCATAGGAGGTACTCGTCATATTTTGCGAAATACTTCTCGCAAAGATCATAGATTTTTAGAGCATCTTTAACGCTTTCGTCGACATTGTCAGCAACATTAGGGTTGAGCTGATAACTTATCATGCCGTCGTTGAAGTCGAGCAGATATGCAACGGGTCTAAAGACTTCCATGTTGGGCCATAATGCTATAAGAGTAGCGGCCATTGCTAGTTCATCGCCCTTTTCTTCTGGACTCTCTAGTAATTCGGGATGTGAACGAAGATATTCTTTAAACTTTTCCCATAAGGATGGGTCGTCTCTATATGCTATTGCTGCAAGCTGGGGATTTGTTGAAACCTGGACATAACCTAGGCGTCTAAGCCAGCGTAAACCTAATGCATAGTCGTTTCCAAACCTACATAGACCTTGTAAGGTCATTCGGTAATACGCGTTTTCTTCTATTTCTTTCTTTGCTTCTCTGATAAATGAAATAGTGGGTTTATCCCAGTTTAGCCGCTTTTCTATCCTTTCACCCATCCATGCTACCATTCCAACTCTCTTTGGATCTCCAGCCATGACCTTTTTCATGTCTTCTATCTTCAATTTGATGACTGACTTTGCGATGGGCTTGTTATCATATTTTTTCTTCTCAATATCTTCTAATGCTTCTAGTTCGCTTATGATGATTTCTAGAGCACGGTGTCTATCTTCTTCACTAACGCCAGACCATAGCCTTTCGACTCCAACTAGGTTTAATGCAATCTCTACGAGAAGATCATAAGCTCTTGATAACTTAACTATATCCTCATTTATTCTTAAATCACTGTTCAAGATTTCCAGATGTAATTGTCTGCAAATTTGTCCTATGACATCTGTAATTGTATCAGATATCGCGGGATTAAGCAAGTGATCTGCTGCTAGATATACATGTCCTTTTAGTGCCGTGAATACTACTAAACTTGCATGATCTTGAACGGGCGGAGGTGATGGTAGCTTTTCTGGTTTTGCAGATTTTATAAGTTCGTATATTTCGCTAGACATGCCTTATCGATAATGAAGCCGATATTAATGTTATAAAAAGGTTCATAGAAAGATATATAAATTAAAGCTAGAAACAAAGTAAAAGAATAACCATTATTTTAACATTCTAGTGATTTTTTCTGGATCGATTATTTTTATTAGAAATTAGAACAGGAAATTGTTGTTACTTTTATTCTAAAAATTGAAAAATAACAGTTAAATGCTAAGATAATTGCTATATTTTTCAAGCCAGTCAACTGAACCAGGTTTTGGACCTTTACCAGTATTTATTATATCAAGTATTATATCCACCGTTTCTTCAGGTTTTTTCATTGTTGTATCAATTTCAAATACCTTATCTTTCCCAAACATTGCTGCAGAATCGGCAAGAATAAGATCTAGAATTTCAGCTTCAACATTTTGTTTAATCTTAGCGTCAGCATATCCTCTGTTTTTTAGTCTTTTATAGAGAATATCTGGATTTAGTCTTAATACTATCACATATTTTATCTTTGATGGTGGTAGTGCTTCAACGAGATGTGTGTCTACAATTTCCTCGCAAGATAAAAGTTGCTTCATAAATTTCTTGGTTTTTTCTATATCAGCAATATATGAATCAAGTTGTTTATCATATTGTGTATATAATTTATTTTGTAGAATAATGTCCCTTAGCGAAATATATTTTTTATTAATTTTTTTAGCTAAAAGCTTAGCAACCGTAGTTTTTCCTACACCTGGTGTTCCCGTTATTAGTATAGCCAACGTTCTCAGCCTATAGTCTAGGTATAAGACTTACAGTTATTGATGGCGTTATTATCATGGCGAATAGATTAGCGAGGAGAAGGAGAAAGGCATGTTTAAAGCCAGCAGCTACTCTTTCCGAGCTAATCTTACCTGCAACCAATCCCATTAGATAACTGTTAATTATTACAGGGGGGAGAAACATCGTAACAAGTCGTGCAGAAGATATGCTGGCACCAGCAAAGCCAAGGATATATCTCATAAAGCTTACTAGAATCAGTACGACGATGACAATTATTAGTGCACCAATATATGGGATAAGCATGAGGGGGCGCATCATTGACTTTTTCTCTTTTTCTACCATCTCTAAAGTTTCAGCATAGTTTGCTAGTGATTCTAGGGTTCTTGGCGTACCGCCGCCAACTTCGATGCTTTCTACGAGCAAAAACATTGATATCAGGGCAAACCAGTTTTTCATACCTTTAGAAAACTTTTCGAAAATTTTCTGTAACGAAATACCCCATCCGACTTGAAGTGCGATTTCTCTGAGATATTTTGTAAATCTACCATAGTCTCTATCTTTAAGATTTATGATACATTTTTCTGGAGCCATACCTGTCTTCCTTACTTCTACGAGGTCTCGAAGGAATCTGGTTAGCCCATACTGTATTCCGCTGTATTTAAGCGAAGATCTTGTTTCTACAATGATAGCTGGGATTAACCCTATTGCAAGAGCAATTATCATGCCTACACCAGCTTCATAACCTTGTTCCATACCAAAGTTGTATGTAATATTTTGTATCAAAAGTACGAAGGGTAGGAATATTCTCTTAAATATGTTTGACAGTGGTGGGGGAACAATGAAAGGCATAACCATTGCAAAGAAAAAGAATATTGTGATGGGCAAACTTATTCCAAAATAAACATAATATGGTGTTTTGTCGTATACTGGATATTTTGGTTGCATAATATCAGCTAGGTAGATAAAGAGGCCAGATAACATTGGCATGACGATATAAGACATTAGAACAAACTGCATAGACCCTCCACCGAGTCCTAGACCAGCTTGCGACAACGCCATGTTAACAACAAAAAGTACATACATAGTTAGAGACGAGAGAAGAACAACAGCCATATAAGCCTCCATTAAAGTTGCTATTCTTTCTCCTACAGTTTTGATCTGAGAGATTCTATCCCTTAACATTATTTCTGTTTGTCTATTTAGATAGTGGACAACATCGCCTCCAGCCCTTAAGGTGGCAGCGTAACCCAGCATCAATTGTTTATATCCGTTATGTGGAACTCTTTTCGCAGACTCCTCTATAGCTGAGAGAGGATCTAGACCCATTGCTCTTACTCTAAGATAAAATCTTTGTGCTTCCTTTCTTATCTCCTGAAAGAGAAGTTTTGGGGCTTTTGCTAGTCTTTCAAAACTCACATAAGGTGAGATGCCTCCAGTAGCCATAACTGTAATGTATACTGAAAGATACGGTATTTCTAGATCGAATTTTGATTGACGCGAAATTACTTTTATCTTTGGAAGGAATAAAAAGATTATAAAAACTATAAATGGGAGAACAAACATTGCAACGATAGATAAAACTATTAATCCTAGTTTGCTGATCGCAGGAAGCGTCATTATTGATGATAATACAATAACTGGGATTCCTACAATCAAACCAATTATGAAGGTTAAAAATGAAACAAAAATCACCAGAGAAGCATATGCTGGAGGATAAATTTTCATATCTGCTGAAACGATGTCATCATATAAGGTAGGATACACCTTAGTTAACAAATCTCCAGCCCATCCGAATAAAGCATACGCGTAGCCAGAAATGTTCACAATTTTATATCTAAATATAGAAGATAATATTTGATTCGCTTTCAAATTAATTTGAATTTGAATATTTTTTTATCTTAGTATTTTAGAATAAATATTTAAATATTAAAATTGGTCAAAATTTTTGTTTAGGTAAATCAATGCTGTATATACTTCATTAAACACGATAAAAATATCAAATATAATATATTATGTTATATAACAGGGGAAGTTATTGCCTTTTATACCTAAGAAGGTTAAAAAAGACAAAAAGGTGAAAAATAAAGAAGAAAATAAAAGAAAAAAGAAAAAAAAGAAAGAAAAGGATGAAGAAAAGAAAGAAGCGATAACGTATCTTCCATTACAAGAACATTACAAGATAGTTGAAGAATACTGGGTTACCGAACCTTATGCAAAAGTTATTATAGCCGAGATCCCCGAGATGGGAAACCAACGGGTATACTTTGTAGAAGAAGTACAACTAACACCTGAAGAAAGAAAAGCGGTAGACAAACTCATAGATATTTTAAGCGTCGAACTCGAACCCCCTGAGTCGTTTGAGGTTGAATTAAGAAAACACGTGATAGAGGAGGCTAGAAGGCTTGCAAACAAGTACAGAAAATCTATAAGAGGAATAAGTGATGAGAGCTGGGACAAAATCCTATATTATATCGAGAGAGACCTTCTAGGATATGGTCCAATAGAAGTACTCATGAGGGACTACAAGCTAGAAGACATAAGCTGTGACGGCGTAGATAGAGCAATACATGTCTGGCACAGAGACTATGAGAGCATACCAACAAATATTGTATTTAGAGACAGGGAGTATCTTAGGGAATTCATAGTTAAGCTTGCTCACATGTCTGGAAAACACATCTCCGCGGCATTTCCGATTGTAGACGCAATGCTTCCTGGACGTCATAGGCTTGCAGCAACCTTTGGAGAAGAGGTTTCTCCAAAAGGAAGTACATTTACTATTAGAAAGTTCAGAGAAAAACCATTTTCAATTATAGATTTAATCGACATGGGAAACCTGGACTCATGGACAGCAGCCTATCTTTGGTTTTTAGTACAAAATAGAATGACACTAATGGTTATAGGTGCAACAGCTGCTGGAAAAACAACCTTACTTAATGCGATTGCTAATTTCTTTAAACCTGGATTTAAGATAGTCACGATCGAAGAAACACCAGAGCTAAACCTGCCTCACGAAAACTGGGTTCAACTAGTGAGCAGAGAGAGCTATGGACTTGGCGAAACAAAAGCCGGAGAGATAACTCTCTATGACCTGGTAAAGGTTTCTCTTAGATATAGGCCCGACTATATAATTGTCGGAGAAGTTAGAGGCGAAGAAGCATTTGTTCTCTTCCAAGCAATGAGTACAGGACACGGAGGAATGTCCACAATGCACGCGGACTCCCTAGAACGGGCTATAAAGAGGCTGATAAGCCCCCCCATGAATGTATCACCAGCATATATTCCTTCACTAAACTTAGCGCTTTTATCAGAGAGAACAATTCTTCCCACAGGGAAATTTGCGAGAAGAGTGAGATATGTCTGGGAAATAGAGGATTATGAAAAATACAGAGAGATAGTTAGATGGGATCCTGCAACCGATCGTCACCAAATAGTAGCAGAAAGCTATCATATCAAATATTTGGCACAAAGGCTAGGAAAAACCGTTGAAGAAATATATGAAGAAATAGCCCGTCGACGAATCTTTCTTGAATGGATGCGGTATAAAGGCATCAAAGAAACAATGGAGGTATTTAAGAACATAAATAGATATTATATGAATCCGGAAGAGACATTTAGACAAGCCTATAGTGATCTAAGAGAAAATAATGCATTGCCGCCACCAATAAAATTGAAACCAAAAATTTCCGTCACTGTTGCACCCAGTATACCTATAGTGAAAAAAGAAACAAAAATTTCAACAGAGAAAAAGCATAAAATTGGAAATTCTGCAAGTATTGAAATACCACTCAAAACTGAGAAAGAAAAAAAGGAGAAATACGGAAACGTTCAACAGTCATTTTTACAAGTAGATGGTAAAGAGGCTGCAATAATTAAAGCATTATACACCCTGGGAGGAGAAGGTGATCACATTTCGGTACAAGAGTTAACGGGCTTGCCTAAAAAAGAGTTTATCCAAGCAGTAAAAGTTCTTGTAAACAAAAAGTACGTGATCCCAACAATAATCTACCTGGACGGAAAACCCCATCTAGGATATAAGTTGTCAAAGTCTGGGTTAGAGCTTGCTAAGAACATGAAGTGAATTTAAGAGGTTTCATTTAATGGAAAAAAAGAATGAACTCAAAAACATAGTAGGGAAGCTTAAAAGAATAGATGGAATAGTCGATTTTGCTAGAAGCGATGTTCAGCTGGACATATTGCTTGAAATGAGCGATGATAAGCCGACAAGCATATCAGAATTATCTGATAAAATAAAAGCAAACAGACGAGCGATTGTTGATGCTGTACAGAAATTAAAGGCAAAGGGTCTCGTAGATATAAAACGGAAAGGAGAATATATTTTAACACTAAAAGGCAAGTCGCTAAGAAATGATCTACTAAGTTTAAAGGGCATAAACATTTATAGATCCTTCCAAGCGCTAAGAGTCCTACTAGTAATGGCTATTGCTGGCACAAAAGAACTAAAAATTAAAGAAGGAAAAAGAGTTTACAAAGAACTAAGACCGGTATGGCTTTCCTTAAAAGAAATATCAATTTTATCAGAATTACCAGTAGAAGATGTGAAAAGAATACTCGATACACAACTAACAGAGTACGTGATGAAAAAAACACTAGATGAAGAACTAGTCGACTATAAGTTAACGGAAAAAGGCCTAGACATAGCAGAAAAAATACTCGCAGAATTAGGCTATTCGCTTTTCACAGCAAAAGTGTTCTCCATAATCACAGGAACCTCTGATCCCTTAATAGCAACAAGGAGATACTTCACACTATATGCAATACTAACGCTCTTCACAATACTTACAGCGCCACTATACCCATGGCACCTAATACCATCACTGCTTTGGCTAGTAATAACCATATATACGGCAGTACTACTTGCAATATCTTTCAAAAGATAAATGGTGGACCGGGGGGGACTTGAACCCCCGACCTCCGCCGCTCCCGAACCCCCTTCTTAGAGCCGTGCGAGGGCGGCGCTCTCCCAGCCTGAGCTACCGGCCCTTGGGTGCTTATCAAGATACAAGTTTAACATGTTTTTATTAATCTTGTCTCTATGTATCTGATATGTTTCCTTTTATTTAGCGTTTAAAAGTCTTTTTCGATGGGAGAGTATAAGCATAATTGATATAATTATGGCTTGGTAGTTTTCTGTGTGTTTGGCCTCCTCTATCGTGCACTGGTCTTTATACTTCCAGCATATGTAGCCAATGGTGCACCAGTTGTTATTGGAAGACTTCTTGGAGACGGGCATCCTATAGATTTTGGAAAAAATTTTTTTGACGGTAGAAGGGTGCTTGGTGACGGGAAGACGATTGAAGGTTTTGTTGGAGGCGTCTTGGCAGGGATTGTAGTAGCGACCGTGCTGGAGGAATGGGGTTTACATAGTCTTTTTGGAGGAAGCGTGTTGTCAATAGGGGCCTTGCTTGGCGACATGGTGGGATCATTTATAAAGCGTAGACTTGGGTATAAGCGTGGGGACCCTATATTCTTGCTAGACCAGCTGGACTTTTTGCTTGGTGCTTTAGGACTATATTGGCTGGTCTTCGACGATATTGAGGTTGAGATTTTTGTTTTGCTGGTTTTGATAACGCCTATTTTACATATTGCAACGAATGTTGGAGCATATTATCTTGGTTTAAAGAAAGTGCCTTGGTAAGATAAAAGATGTGATATAGAAGTTGTTATTTTGTAGCCCTTTTTTCGAGGCGATTATAGATCACAAATAATATGGCGAGTATGAATAGGCTGTATATCATGACAGTCATCGAGAAGCTGTAGGTCTCTAAAGTTCCTGTTTTTAAATTCAATATATATAGTGCAACTTCATAGGCTTCGTATATGCCTATTGCCCCTAATATTATGGTGAATAGTCCTAGAATTTTTCTGAACTTTCCAAGTGTATCCGCCGATACCATTTGTATCCCAGAGCATGGGTGATAAGATAATATATATCTCTTTATATCCACATCTACAGAAAGTATGACGCATGGATGCAACTTTGAGATTATACGGCCTGAGAACAGGGTTAAAATGTTAATAAAGCTTAGAGAAATGGGATTTGTTGCTAGGTTACATGCATATGAGTATGTAATAGGTAACGGTAAGAAAATAGTTGGTATATTCATGTTGAGACCAGAAAAATGTATTTTAGAGATTTTTCCATCTCCTTTTTCTAGCAAGGAAGAGGCTATGGAAATAATTCGTGTTTTTAAAGAGAATTTTCCGTTGAAAGGTGTCGTCGTTCATGCCGTCAAAATGTAGGTTTTGTGACAAACAAGCAGCTGTATACCTAAGGTATGCTAACCTTAGGTTGTGTAAAGACCATTTTGTAAATTTTATTGAGAACCGTGTGAAGGGAACAATCGAAAAATATAAGCTAACCAATAGAGGGGACAGAATACTAGTAGCTGTGAGTGGAGGGAAAGATAGCGTAGTTTTATTGGATATACTATATCGTTTATCCGAAGTATATGATCTTGATATACATGGACTTACAATTGATTTGGGGATTCATTCGTATTCGCCAGCATATGTAAAAGTTGCAAATGAGCATTACAAGCGTCTTGGCGTTGAACACACGATTATAAAGGTTGGAGAAACATACGGTTTTACAGTAGATGATTTAGCTGCCAGGTGGCGGAGGGTTTGTTCTCTTTGCGGGACCATAAAGAGGTATATCATCAATAGATTTGCCGTCGAAAACGGTTTTGACTCGATCGCTACAGGACATAACCTAGAAGATTTGCTTTATCAAGGATTCTCGAGTATAGTTTTAGGCGACCTAGAAGGTTTAGCTAAAGTTTCTCCAAAACTTGAAGGAAAAGATAAACTAATAACACGTATAAGACCTTTAGCAGAGACTAGAGAAAAAGACATACTTCTCTATGCCATGTTTAAAAACCTTAAGTTCGTTAAAGTAGAGTGCCCTTATGCTCGAGGAGCAAGAAGTCTTAGACTGAAGCATATACTCAACATGCTTGAAGAAGAAAGTCCATCCTCGAAGTTCGCGTTCTCAAACAGTATCTACAAAAAACTGGGTCCTATAGTTTCTAGCTTTATTTCTAAGGAAAACGAGGAACTGCGATCATGTAGTGTTTGTGGAATGCCTTCCCGGGGGGTCACCTGTAGTTTTTGTAAAATTGCTTTAAAGGCAAATCCCGATTATAAACCAAAGAGTCTTAAGCTTCGCTTATAATTTTTCTTTGAAGATAAAATGATACCCTATGAGTTTGAAGTAAAAGAAATGCTTGAAGAAGCTGGCATAACGGTTGAAAAATCTTGTCTAGTGTCGAGGAAAGATAAGAACTATGCCCTATGTCTTGAAAGTCTAAGCCCCCCTCTAGTCGTCAAAGCCCAGGTCAGAGGCTGGGGAAGAGGAAAACTGGGGCTTGTAAAATTTGTTAAAAACAAGGATGAGATTGATAAGGCTATTAGTGAGATTTTCGATTCCACCTATCAGGGAAAAAGAATAGAATATGTTTTAGTCTCGGAAAAAGTCGACGTTAAACGTGAGTTATATCTTTCCTTAATGGTTGATCAAGATAAGAAGGCAATTATGTTGCTTGCATCTCTTAAAGGCGGAATTGATGTTGAAGAGGCTGCAAAGGATGATGCAGAGATCTTGAAAATGTTTATCAAACCATTTGAGGGGGTTCGGGAATACATGGTTAGAAGAATAGCAAAATTTTTTGGAAAAGATTATGAAGAAATTAGGAACTTGTTATATGGATTATATAACATATTTACGTTATATGATATGACGCTTCTCGAAATAAATCCTCTAATAGATACAGGAGAAAAATTAGTTGCTGTAGATAGAAAGGCTATAATCGATGATGATGCACTAATGCAAAATCCGCTCCTAAGGGGAATTGCTGAGAGATATCTGAACGAGCTAAGTATTGTTGAAAAATCTAGTTTTGAAAAGGGATTCAACCTAGTGACGCTAGAAGGAAATATAGCCGTTATCGGGAATGGAGCTGGGTTAACAATGGCTACAATGGATTTGGTTAAAGAGTATGGCGGAAACCCTGGAATCTTTCTAGACCTTGGAGGTGGTGCAAGCGCAGAGAGAGTTTTCTCAGCACTAAAAATAGTCTTTTCTCTCGAAAACATAGATAGGGTTTTAGTCAACGTCCTGGGAGGTATAACACGGTGCGACGAAGTCGCCAAGGGCATAGTAAAAGCTTTAGAGGAAACTGATAGAAAAGAGATAAAAGTTGTTGTTAGACTTTCAGGGCTTTACGAAGATGAAGGTAGAAGAATTTTACAGGAACACGGACTTTATACTCATAGCGACCTTATATACGCTGTAAAAGAGGTGATAAGGTAATGACAATCCTTGTTGACAAAAATACTCGTCTTCTCGTCCAGGGGATTACAGGAAGACAGGGTCGTCTACATACACAAGAGATGATAAAATATGGCACAAAGATTGTTGCAGGCGTTACCCCGGGTAAAGGAGGCACAGAAGTACATGATATAAGGGTTTACGATTTTGTGGAGGACGCAGTAAGAGAGCACCCAGAGATAAACGCGTCTATTGTGTTTGTCCCAGCCAGATTCATATTCGATGCTGTGATAGAGGCCATAGATGCAGGCATAAAATTGATAGTCATCATAACAGAGCACATACCGGTTCATGTAACTCTTAGGATGGTAAACTATGCTAAATGTAATGAAGCAAACATCATAGGACCAAATACTCCAGGAGTCATCTCGCCGGGAGAAACTAAAGTGGGCATAATGCCTGGAGAATATTTCAAAAGGGGAAAGATTGGATTAATGTCGAGAAGCGGAACATTAACCTATGAAGTTTCACTTGTGTTAATGAAAAACGGTTTTGGAACATCTACAGCTGTAGGCATTGGGGGAGACCCAATAGTCGGGCTGGATTTCAGGGATATTTACATGATGTTTGCAGAAGATGAAGGTACAGAGGCTGTGGTTCTAATCGGTGAAATAGGAGGGGTAAAAGAAGAAAAATTTGCAGAATTCTATAGAACCCTTCCAGACGAAAAGAAAAAACCTGTAGTCGCCTATATTGCTGGAAAATCCGCACCTCCGGGTAAAAAAATGGGTCATGCTGGCGCTATAGTCTTTGGCCATATGGGATCCTACTATAGCAAGACCAGAAGCCTAGAGGAGGCAGGCATCCAAGTGGCGCATACGATTCCAGAAATACCTGTTCTCCTCTCAAAGCTGGGACTATAGAACTTTTCTGGAGGAGTTTTTATTTATAAAGCCACAATTATTTCTTTGGTATGGGTTACATACGTTTTCTAGGACATTCTGCATTTGAGATAGAGTTGGATGGAAAGAGAATATATGTAGACCCTTGGATACATAATCCCCAATCTCCCATTACTCTTGAAGATATAGACAGAGCAGACATAGTTGTCATTACACACTATCACGGCGATCACGTTGGAGATGCGGTTGATATAGCTAAAAAGACTGGAGCTACAACTGTAGGAATATATGAGATAGCATCAGAAATGGAAAGCAAGGGATTGGAAGCTGTGGGAATGAACATTGGGGGCCCCGCTGTTGTAAAGGGAATAAAGATAGTCTTAACACCTGCGGTTCATTCCAGTGAAAAGGGCTCGCCTACAGGTGTAATATTGATTGGGAAAGAAGCTACAATATATCATGCGGGTGACACAGGGCTCTTTTATGATATTGCCTTGTATGCACAGCTTTATCCCATAGACTATGCATTTGTGCCTATAGGAGGTCATTTTACGATGGATCCGGTCCAAGCTGGACTATTTGTATCATTATTTAAACCGAGGTTTGCTATACCCATGCATTTTGGAACATTTCCAGTCTTATATGGAAAAGCCGAAGAATTTGCCCAGGAAGTCTCTAAAAGAAATATACCCACAAAGGTTATAGTTCTTAAACCTGGTGAGAGGATTACTGTCTAATTTTATTTGATTTTTTAGAGAAACAATAATAATACTTTTTTACCTAGTATTTTTATCTATATTAATGGAGATAAGAATGTCTTCTAGTGATGTAAAACTTGACCATATAGACAAAAAGATTCTCCAATATCTTCAGGACAATGCAAAAACACCCTATTCTCAAATTGCTGCAGACCTTGGAGTCTCCGAAGCCACGATTCATCTGAGAATCAGAAAGTTGTTGAACGCAGGCGTGATTAAAAGGTTTCAGGCAATAGTTGACCCAGAAAAGGTCGGGAAAAAAGTTACGGCGATCGTGGCTGTTACCGCAACACCTCAAAAGTATTCGAATGTTTTAAACAAGTTAAAACAAATGCCTGATGTCTATGAGATATTTGATGTCACAGGAGAATATTATACAATTTTAAAAGTTAGAGTTAGAAATAAGGAAGAGCTGGCACGTTTAATCGATAGTATAGGAAATATTGAGGGCGTTGAAAGCACGAAGACAATGTTTGTGTTGCGGATAATTAAAGAAGAAACAAGGATAAAAATAGACTGAGGCTTAGAATCGTAAAGCTTTTCTTTAGCTGATGTGAATGCTTAGGTGGGACTTGTCAGAGAATGTTAGCAAGGCGATGAATTATATCGCTGATTTTATTAAAAGAGCTTCTAGCGAAATAAGTGAGGAAGAAATATCTCGTTTCCTAAAGATTCTCACATCAGCCCTAGCTAACAAGAGGAAAATAATGGTTGCTGGAGCTGGTAGAAGCGGGTTGGTTGCAAAATCCTTTGCTATGAGACTGATGCATCTAGGCTTTAATGTGTATGTAGTTGGCGAAACAATAACACCCTCTATAAGCAAGGGTGATGTTTTAATCGCAGTTTCAGGATCTGGAAGTACACAAGTTGTTCTATCCGTAGCGTCTGCAGCTAGAAGAGCTGGAGCCGTAGTAGTTGCAATAACCTCCTACAGGGATTCTCCTCTCGGAAAAATGAGCGATCACATAGTTAGGGTTCCAGGAAGGACAAAGATAGCAAAAGAAAGTGACTACTTTGCAAGACAGGTTCTTGGAATCTACGAGCCATTGGCACCACTGGGAACACTCTTTGAAGTGACAACCATGGTATTTCTAGATGGCATCGTATGGGCTTTAATGGATATTTTGGGTCTAGAAGAAGAAGACCTTAAAGAGAGGCATGCCAATGTGGAGTTTATATAATCTACTGTTCTTTATCAAAACCAAAGATTTCGTCTAATTCAACAATATTTATTCTGAATCCGTAGGATAATAGATAATCTACTCCTTCACTTAAAACACGGTCATCAAGGATGTATACTTTGATCTTGTCTTTTTCTGAGCGTATTCCCCTACCTATAGCCTGAACTATTTTCATCAGGCCGGGATAGAGATAAACTATCTTCCAAGCTTTGTCTCTATTTCCAAGCTTTAAGGTTAGATAGTTTAACAGTTTCTTATTATACAGTGAGGGTTCTGGAACAGGTAGACCAGCTATAATAATTGTGTCTAAAAGACTTTTTCCTCTATTTCTAAATTCGATTCCTTCGACAAGTTTTCCCCAAGCAACTGCCAGAATGAGTGTTTTCTCGTTTTTTAGAAGTATGTTTATAACATTCTTAAGAACAGTATGTTGGTCTTCAACTATCGTTGGCGTAGAGGATATATGGGCATATACATTCTTTAGAAAGCTGTATGAGGGAAACACTGTTAGAGTGTTACCATTTTTAGAAAAAATATAATCGATGAATTGAGCATATTTTTTGAAGGTCATTTTCTCTCTTTCAACATATCGAGATGTTAGTCCGCGCACAATATTGATTGAAGCGTTTTCAGCCCACAAATATGGGTATACCACTTCGTCAATTGCTCTATTGGTTAGACCCAAAAGTGCTACCATGTATTCTTTAGGAGGAAGTGTGGCTGACATCAATACGGCCGATCTTATCTTGGAAAAAACGCTTTGAGCGATTCTTGAAACATTATAAGCAATAAGGTTTACCTCAAATCCTAACGATGTGTCTCGTAGAGATAGTAGGTGGTCATGTGAAGCTTTTTCCAGCATGGACACAAAGTCAGCAACCTTTCTCGTATAGCTTGTTTCAAGGATATTATTTTCCTCGAGAAGACTCGCTATATAATAGAGATCTTTGGAGGAAGGTAGTATTGATAGTGCTTCACTTATGTCTATTTCCTTTTCCGTCTCATTGGATTGTTTTGATTTTTTCCTAATATATGTTATAAACATCGAAATCCTGTTCAATACGCTGTTAGTCTTAGGCGTTTTTAATGTCTGTATCTCTTTCCTAGACATAATTAATGTGTATTCGTCTAGAGTTGCTTGTGAAATACTAGCAATATAGCTTGGAAGGTTATGTGCCTCGTCGACGACTAGTAAGGCTTCCTCTAGTTTAATGTTGCTTTTTGAAAGAAAAACTTTGAAAAGGTCTGGATCAAAGAGGTAAGAATAGGAAGCCACTATCACGCGAGATCGTGAAATAAGCTTCCATGATATTTCGAAAGGACATGCTAGAAGTTTTTTTCCGAGCAATTTTGCTGTATTGACATCCACTAGTAGAGGAGTTTCCTCTGGCAATGCATTTGACCGATATCTGCATTGTCCGCTTTTTCTTGCTTTAGAACAAAAAACCAGGAAATCACGATAAGACATGTCGTCGGATATCGGTAAAAGACACAGTTCTTTTTTGTTAACAAGCATTACGGCTGGAATGTTTATCTTTGAGGCAGCGAGGCGAGCAAGCTCCCTAAATGGAGCTTGAAATTGGTTTTTTGTGCGTGCTAGATATATTATTTTCGGTATTCCTGATGCAATTGCTCCAACAAGAACCGCAATGGTTTTTCCCAAGCCAATGGGATATCTGGCAAGCAATATTTTTGAATCGAGAACAGTTTCTTCGACAATCTTCGCTAATTCACGCTGTCCCGGACGCCAGTCATTATAAGGTAGTAGTTCATCAAGTATTGAGTATTCCATGGTTTTTTCCTAGTTTTTATATGGTCAGGTTTAGTTTGACGGGCATTTATATAACGATTTACATCTTGATACGCTAATCATTTATGAGTGTCTTTAACTGTACTAAAATGAAGATGTTCGGAGGAGGGGTTTTAGAAGCATTAATTATTGGGCTAGTTATTCTCGTCATTATTTTATTACTGTACTTGGTGTTTAAGATAATAATTTTGGCGCTACCCGCCTTCATTTTAGCATGGATTGTGTACATCTTTTTCGGAGATATAAAGATAGCAGCGATAGTTTTTATAGTGACATTAGTTATAACATTGATTAAAAAATTATAGATTTTTAAGAAGATTTTTTATAATTTTAAACATTTTTGACTCTAAACCATGAGGCGTTGTTATACGTTCAACCTCTTTTCCATTAAAAAAAACTATCACTGTGGGTAGGTTGAATACTTCAAAGTCAGCAGCTATATCGGGATGTTCGTCTACGTTTATTCTAAGAAAAACTATGTCTTCGCTATTTTTGAAAAACGGTATTATCCTCTTAATAGCATCATCTACTGCTTTACAGGGTATACACCATTCTGCCCAAAAATCAGCAATAATTATTTTTTTGCTACTTAAATATTCCTTTATTTCTGTTCCTACATCGAGCAAAGACATCTTCTCACTATATCGTGGTATAAGGCTTATATCTTTTTGGCTGTAGGTGTATTTGAATGGGAACTTATCTCACACCTATAATTCCTCGCAAGAAAATAGGTTTAGCGGGCATAAGAGGTAAGATATTCGTTGTAGATGCTCTAAACGTTATATACCAGTTTTTGGCTTTGATTCGTCTTCCCAATGGAGAATTTTTCAAAGATAAGCAGGGAAATATAACATCACACCTAATCGGGCTGAGTACACGCTTTTCACGACTTATGTTCGAATTTGGCTGTAGGTTTATTTTTGTTTTTGATGGACCGCCTCATCCTCTAAAGAGGAAAGAATTAGAACGGAGAAAAAAGTTAAGGAAGAAAGCTGAAATCGAGTGGAAGAATGCATTACTCAGGGGGGATCTTGAAACGGCTTTTTCTAAGGCAGTTGTTGCTATAAGTGTTAACGAACAGATAATATCTGACGCAAAAAAGTTGTTGCGTTTGATGGGATTGCCAGTTATAGATGCCCCCAGTGATGCGGAAGCCCAGGCTGCTTACATCGTGTCTAGAGGCGAAGCCTGGGCTGTAAATACTATGGATTGGGATTCGTTGTTATATGGAGCTGATAGGGTTGTAAGGTATATAACCTTGACCGGCTTTGAGTGGCTCCCCAGTAAGGGTATTGCTAGGAAATTATTACCCGAGATAATCGAGCTAGATACTGTGTTAAATACGTTGGGAATTTCGCGAAAACAATTAATAGATATAGCTATTTTGGTGGGAACAGACTACAACGAAGGTATCAAAGGTATTGGTCCTAAAACTGCTCTCAAACTTATAAAAACGTATGGGAGCATTGAGAGTCTTCCTAGATTTTATAAAGAAAAGTTACCAGAAAATTGGAAAGAGGTTCGGGAACTGTTTCTAAATCCTCCTATATCGAAAAACTATAGGATAGAGTTTAGAGAACCAGACCTAGACGGTATTTATAAATTTCTTGTAGACGAAAGAGACTTTTCCCCTAAAAGGGTTCGTGTGGTTATTGAAAGGTTAGCGAAAATTTCGTCTCTTTCATCTATTCAAAAAACACTTGATGGATACTTTAGTAAAGGGTGATATTGCTTGGCTACATTATTTGCCGAATTGGTAAATGTTGCAAAAAATATAGAGTCAGTAAAGAGTAGGAAAGAAAAAGTGAGAATATTATCTACTTTTATCAGCAAACTGTCTCCCAATGAAGCTGTGATTGCAGCCAGATTTTTATCGGGAAGAATTTTCAGAGAATATGAAGACTTGTCTTTGGGTGTTGGTTGGTCAACAATAAAGAATGCTTTGTCGTTGACGAAAACAACATCCCTTCTTCTAAACACCAGCAAGCCGACTCTTGAAGAAGTTTATAATGTTTTAAACAAGGTGGCAAGAGTTAGTGGTGAAAGTTCTAGACAGAAGAAAATATCTTACATTTATAGCCTTCTTTCGCGAATGAATGAAGAAGAAATAGAGTTTTTGCTTCGAGTAATATTTGGAGAGGTCAGAATAGGTGCAAGTATAGGGCTTTTGCTTGAGGCAATTTCGGTTTTTACTAAATGCTCGCTGGACGATGTTAGACGCGCATATATGTTTTTATCAGACATCGGAGATTTGGCTCGAATCGCCGTTGAGAGGGGTTGCGAAAAGATAAAAGAGATTTCTCTCCAAATCTTTCGCCCAGTAAAACCTATGCTTGCAGACATGGCTTACTCTGTTAAAGAGATATTATCGGAACATGGTGGAGTAACGGCTTTAGAGTATAAATATGACGGTTTTCGTGTACAGATCCATCTAAAAAACGGCAAGATCAAAGTTTTCTCAAGAAGACTTAGTAATATTACAGAATATGTCCCCGATATTGTAGAACAAGTAAAAGAGAATGTTGTTGCCGACAGCGTGGTGTTAGATGGTGAGGCTTTGGGAATCGTTGAGGGTAAGCCTTTACCATTTCAGGAAATTGTTAGAAGAATTAGGAGAAAGGCTGATTTTATCATATTCTTGAAAAAGATACCGTATACCCTCCACCTATTTGACATACTTTATCTTAATGATGAGGTCTTAGTAGATAAACCTTACAATGAAAGACGAGAGATTTTGGAAAAAATTGTAAGGAGTGAACGCATTTTGGCTGAAAGAACGGTCGTGCACGATATAGTTGAGGCTGAAAGAGTCTATAAAGAAGCGTTAGAAAAGGGGCATGAGGGTGTCGTAGCGAAAAGACTAGACAGCAGATATGAGCCTGGCATACGGGGTAGAAGCTGGCTTAAACTTAAGCAATCCGATACGATAGACTGTGTTATTGTGGCCGCCGAGTGGGGTCATGGCAGGAGAAGGGGATGGCTTAGTGATTATCACCTAGCAGTACTAGACGAAGCTACTGGACGTTACGTTAGGGTGGGTAAAACATTCAAAGGTTTATCTGATGCCGAGTTTGAAGAAATCACTAAAAAGCTTTTAGAGATAAAGGTTAAGGAGGAAGGATACGTGGTCTACGTTCTTCCACATATAGTGGTAGAGGTTGAATATTCTGAGATTCAGAAAAGCCCGAGATACGAGTCGGATTTTGCTCTTAGATTTGCTAGAATAAAAAGGATTAGATGGGATATGGATCCTCGAGAAATAACTACATTAGAGGAGCTAAAAAGAAGATATAATCAACAATTTCAAACAAAAACCGGATAAGTGATCAGCATTGAATCTAGGCAAAAACATCAAGTTTATTCCTATCGCGGATGAAAGTTTGGGAGTAAGGTCAATGGCAGCAGTGCTGAAAACACCCGATGTTAAAATATTTTTTGACCCTGGTCTTAGCCTTGCTCCAAGAAGGTATGGCCTTCCTCCCCATCCAGTGGAGATGGAAGCGGCATCGCAACTTAGAGAGAAGATTTTGTTAGAAGTTGAAGATGCCGACATAGTGACTATTTCTCATTATCACAGGGATCATTATACCCCTCCGTACGAAAGTAAGTTTGAACATACGACTGAAAATACGTTCCTAGAAATTTATTCGGGAAAAACAATCCTTGCTAAAGACTATACTCATAGTATAAACTATAATCAACGAAAGAGAGCATATGTTTTGTTCAAAAAACTTAGTGACAAGGTCAAAGAAATAGTCTTTGCAGACAATAGAGAGTATATAATTGGAGAGACTAGAATTGAGGCTTTTCTTTCTCCACATGGTGCTGAGGATAGCAAATTAGGATGGGTGTTAGGTTTTCTAGTAAAGGTCTATAATAAACCAGTGGTTATGTATTTGCCAGATGTTCAGGGTCCTATCTCACAAAATGTCCTAAAAAAAGTTTTAGAAATAAAGCCACATCTACTAGTTGTTGGTGGACCACCTACATACTTGTCCGGAACCAAAGTTAAGCAAAAAGATGTTCTCAAGGGGTTGCAAAACCTAAAAACTTTGGTGCATGAGCTAAAAAGGGAAGGAAGACAAATCGTTATTTCTCACCATTTGTTGAGAGATAAAGAGTGGACGGAAATCCTCTCACAGTATGGGATAGAAGAAAGCAACGTAAAACTATATTCTGATATTTTAAACAAGAAGTTCACAGGTTTGGAGGCTTACCGTGACATATTGTACGAGGTAGAAAAGCCAAGTTCTAAATATCTCCAATGGATACAGGGAAAATAGATAAGATAAATACGGGAACACTTCAAGAAATATTGTTATACTTCGGAGAATTATTTTATGGCTGGGTTGCTTATGTGGTCTATACTTTACTATGTTCGGAACGATCCCGAGAAAATTAGATGGAATCTTCGTGCACGTTTCATGGATGATGCTTTGGCTGATGAAGCTGTAAGATTAGATAATCTTTGGAGAAAGAAGAAACAAGAGATAGACGAGATGAGACATGAGCTTAATGTTCTTTCTTCTAAAATTCCCAGAGCAAAGAGTAATGAGCGAGGAAAACTTATCGAGGAGGCTAGAAGGCTTAGGGAGAGACTTAGTGAAATGGAAAGAGAGTTAAAAGAGATTGAAGAGCGTAGAGAAGAAGTCTTGAGGAAAATACCAAATATTATACATGAATCTGTACCTATTGGTCCTGACGAGACATATAATGTACCAGTGAGGTTCTGGGGAAAACCTAAAGTATGGAAAGGCTATCTCGAAAGGTTTAAGGAAGAAATTAAGGGCTTTAACGTCGAGTATGAGGTTGTTGATTGGAAGCCTATAGGTCATGCAGATTTTGTGGAGCTGAAAAATATAGCTGACACTGCTAGAGCAGCAAAGGTTGCTGGAACAAGATTCTACTACTTGTTCAATGATTTAGTTTGGTTAGACCTTGCATTAATCTTGTTCGCGCTTGAAAGCTTGGCAAAAAAGGGTTTTACCATAGTAGAGCCCCCCTTTATGTTGCGAAGAAAGGCGCTCGAAGGTGTTGTGAGTTTTGAAGACTTTCGAGATATGATATACAAGATAGAGGGGGAAGACCTATATCTCATAGGGACTGCAGAACACCCACTCGCCGTTTTACATATGGATGATGTTATACCTGAAAAGGATCTACCTTTACTTTACGCAGGAGTTAGTCCATGCTTTAGAAAAGAGGCAGGCGCGCATGGTAAAGATACCAAAGGGATCTTTAGGGTTCATCAATTCAATAAAGTTGAACAGTTCGTCTTTTCACATCCAGATGAATCTTGGGAATGGCATGAAAAGCTTATATCAAACGCCGAAGAACTCTGGCAAAAGCTCGGTATACCCTACCGAATAGTCAATATTGCATCGGGAGACCTAGGTGTAGTAGCGGCCAAAAAATATGACTTAGAAGCCTGGATGCCAGCCCAGGGAAGATATAGAGAAATGGTATCTTGTAGCAACTGTACAGACTGGCAGAGCTATAGGCTAAACATAAGGTTTGCAGAGTCTAGAGGAGCACCTTCTAAGGGTTATGTTCACACTCTCAACAGTACTGCAATAGCTACACAAAGAACTATCACAGCGATCATAGAGAACTTCCAGGATGAAGAAGGTTTTGTTCACGTACCGAGAGTGCTTCGCAAATATCTGGAACCATATGAAGAGAATCTAAATATTTTAGTTCTAGATTAAACTACTCCCGGTGTAATTCCTCTATTTTCTCTCTTATTAGAAGAAGATAGCTCGGCTACTATAATGAGCGCTCCCATTATAAAACTGAAAAGTTCATTGATAGATGAGGCAACTACTTGTACAAGTCTCTCTTTTTCGCCTATCGAGTAGATAGGTGATACGTACTTGAGCCCCTCTATTATTCCCTTTACATAAGAGAGAGATTTCTCGTATCCCTTGATTATATCGTCCGCAATGCTTTTCACGTAAGGGTCTTGTAGAATAGAAACTATATCTTCTCTAGCGATTAATATGAGTTCTTCGAGAATTTCGATACTTAATTTTAATGCATGATCAAAGTCTTTTCTCTCGAGTGATTGTGAAAATTCTTGTGAGAACTTTTTCATTTTCTCGTTAAGCTCGCTGATTGATGTCGATGTCATGACAATTCCTGGTATCTTATTTTGTCTATGGTCTAAAAATAGTATCGATTCACTTAACAGGCGTGATTTCAATAATTTCTACTTCATCTCCCGGGAGAATATTATATTTTTCTCGAATATCTTTAGGAATAGTAAACTGTCTAGAGTCTGTATATTTTGTTCTCAAAAGTCTTACATGAATCTTAATAGAGTTTTCTCTAAACTTAAAAACAACATATGCTTCCTTAACATCCTGAATCCCCAGACGCCTTATAAGCTTCGCTGGAATAAGAACCTGATTGTTAGAATATACCCTTATTCTGTAAGGAAGACTTTCTATATCAAGACCTTTCATGCCTCGTTTTCCAGTCATAAGAATCACCTAATATTTTCTAATTATTATATAAAATATCAAGCTATAATGTTTATCCTATTATTCTATACATATGATATTATGCGTAGATTAGAGAAAGACTTTTATAAATGCCTTTGCGCTAAGGATTTTTAAAGAAGGTCTGGTTGAAATATTGTATGATAGATAAGAGCGTTATTGAGAAAAAACTTAAAACGAGTTTTAAGAACGCAGAGTTTGAAATAGAAGTAAAGAAAGAGGGAATAAAAATATCGATAGAAGGCATAGGCGAAGACATTACCACGCTATTCGAGAAAATTGGAGACCTTGTTTCAGGGTTAAACAAGATAAGCAACACAAAAAACGCCGACGTCATCATCTCAATACAAGGCGTAGCCTACGGTATCGAGTTAGAAATATATTAATAGTTTTTGATCAGTCCGGATTCGTTACATCATTCTTTTATCAGTGGGGAGCGGACCTCGTCATTCGTATATTAAATGAAAACAATCTATATAGGTAAATCGACTTAAATTTTCCCACAGTTTTCAAGCATACCCTTTAGATAATAGACACGATCCTTCACTATACTCATTATTTTGTGCGTTGAAACGGTTTCATCTTCACGAGGTCTTAGTTCGGGAATATCTAGTCCTAATGCTTTAGTAATTACTAAAGCCCATATTCTGGCTGTTTCCTGCGGGACATAACCTCCACCACCAGTTAAAATAATAGGGACACCTTTTTCCGCAAACCCGCGTAAAATTTCTCCAAATAATGTATAAGAGTTATCACTGTAGTTAAGTCCTACAAGAGGATCGCCCATATGTCCGTCCGCACCGTTTTGAACGATAAGTACTTCTGGTTTATACCTTGACAAAACAGGTATAATTATCTCACTCACTGCTAGTTTAAAGATGTCGTCACCAGAGCTGAGAGGTACGGGAATGTTAATGTTGTAACAATATCCCCCATTTTCTCCTAACTCGTCGATCCACCCAGTACCTGGGTAAAAGCCATACCCGTAGCCGTGTATACTTATCTTTAAAACATCTTCTCTATAAAGTATTTCTTCTGTACCATCGCCATGATGTGCATCTATATCCACGACAGCGATTCTTTTGATACCATTTTTCCTCAGATATCTTACAGCGATCGCGAGATCATTGAAAACACAGAATCCTCCTGCTGAGCTACTACGTGCATGGTGAAAACCTCCCTGAGGGTTAAACCCAACAATTTTTTCTCCAGCTAACACAAAATCTGCAAGAGTCAAAGTTCCCGAAACAGCAAATAGAGCGTCCTCAAACACGCCAGGATATGCTGGTGTATCTCCATAGTCCAAAAAACCCTTACCAACACGAGACATCTCTTTAACAAACTCGACATACCGGCTCTCATGCGCCAAAAGAAGAATATCGTCACCAAAACTTTTAACATCAACTAACTTAATTTTTCTCGATTTCCTAAGTAGGGGAAAAAACTTTTCCATAAAAATCCTAACACGGCTAGTCCATGCTTCTCTTAACGAAAAGGGTGTAAAGGCTATATCAAAAAACTTTTCATCAAAAACAACAACACCTTCCAACTAAATCACCCACAGTACATCCTTTTAAACAGTTACCAATAACTATTGGGAAGATGAATATAATAAGACAACTCCAACTAAAAATAAAAAAACTATATGTCATTCACACGATCAATAGCCAGCTAAAACGCATAAATCATACACAAAAAACAGAAAAATACAAAAACAAAATATTTAACGAACAGATAATTCTAGAAGAAATATACAAACAATTATCAACAATAACATAGAAATGGTGGGCCCGCCGGGACTCGAACCCGGGACCACCGCCGTGTCAGGGCGGCATCCTTCCACTAGACTACGGGCCCAATTGTCGGCTAATTCTAGAAAGAACATTGGATTAATTTATTTTTTATGCGAGAGGAGTATTTTTGATAAGTCCCCTATTGGTAGTTGCATATTGTTACTCGAAGACCGTTTGGTCCTTTTTGTTGAAGACTTAAAAATATATAATTTAGGGTGTTGTATTCGTTGCTATGGTGATACGTGAGTTGAAGATCATAAGTGACAGGGATAACAAGCTTGTGGAGAGGCGTGAACTGACGGTCGAGATAGACCATTTCGGTAGCGGGACGCCGACGCGAAGCGAGATACGTGAGAAGATTGCCGAGATGCTAAAAGTGCCTGTAAACCTTGTGATTGTCAGGAAGCTTGAAACAGAGTATGGGCTGAACTTTTCTACAGCTTTGATCTATATATATTCCTCGGAAGAGAGATTAAGAAAAATAGAGCCAGAACATGTTATAAAGAAAAATTTTGGTGAAGAAAAAGGTGAGTGAGTATGGCTCATGTTCACAAGCTGTATGAGTATGACTACAAGACTGGGAAGATAAAGTTAAAGAACAAAAAATGTCCCCGTTGCGGATCTATAATGGCACACCACTTGAAACCTGTTGAGAGATGGCATTGCGGAAAGTGCGGCTATACAGAGTTCGTCGGCTAAAACAATATTTTCTTGCACATTCTTAGTGTAATCTGAAATGGTTGTTGTACTAGGTATTGAGAGTACTGCACACACTTTTGGAGTAGGCATAGCTACGGATAAGGGAGATATTCTGGCCAACGTTAATGATACATACGTTCCTGTGGGTGGCGGTATAAAGCCCACTGAAGCGGCTGAACACCACAGTAAGGTGGCTGTGGATATTCTGAAAAGGGCACTAAAGGAGGCTGGAATAGGGTTTGATAGAATCGACGGTGTGGCAGTAGCGTTGGGACCAGGAATGGGGCCCTGTTTGAGAGTTGGAGCAACTCTAGCCAGATACTTGTCGTTAAGGTATAGGAAACCTCTGGTGCCTGTAAATCATGCCGTTGCTCATGTAGAGATTTCGAGGTTGACTACGGGTTTTCATGACCCCATTATAGTATATGTTGCTGGCGGAAATACAATGATCGTAACTCTCGTCGAAGGTAGATACAGGGTCTTCGGCGAGACACTGGATATGCCTCTGGGCAACTGTCTAGACACGTTTGCAAGAGAAGTGGGATTGAGTCATCCGGGTGTTCCAAAAGTAGAAGAACTCGCTCTTAAAGGAAAAAGATACATACGCATGCCATATATCGTTAAGGGACAGGACCTTTCATACTCAGGGCTTTTAACGTATGCTCTAAGAGTATACAAGGAGAAAAAATACAGCCTAGAAGACATATGCCTAAGTTTAGTGGAAAACGCCTACTCTATGCTGGTCGAAGTGGCAGAAAGGGCTGTTGCCCATATAGGTAAAAATGAACTGACACTTACTGGAGGAGTGGCAAGAAGCAAGATATTAAATAAGAAACTACAGATTATGGCACAAGACCGTGGGATAAAGTATAAGCCAGTTAGCCCCGAATATGCTGGAGATAACGGAGCAATGATAGCCTACACGGGAGCTCTAGCTTTCGCAAAAAACATAGTTATTGACGTGGAGGAGAGCTCCATTAGGCCTATGTGGAGGATAGACGAGGTCGATATACTATGGAGGGAATAGCTGCAAGAGCTTTAGCGCATCTAAAGGATGTTATTGGGCTAGAAAACCCGGAAATTCTAAGTGTGGGCGCAGAGGCAGTTTTGATAAAAGGTATATATGCTGGAGAAACGGTAGTAGCAAAGTTTCGCGTACCAAAGAATTATAGACACAAAGAGCTTGACAGATATTTACGCGAATCGAGGACAGTCTTGGAGACCCGTGTTTTATCTAAAAGTTATCTTATCGGGGTATCTGTGCCCCAAGTAGTCTTTGTTGCGGTTGAAGATGGTCTCATATTAGTTGAATATGTGCGTGGCGAGAAGTTAAAGAAGACAATCGAGAATAATGACCATTATGTAAAGGAATATTTTCTCGAATTGGGCAAGAATGTTGGGTTGCTACATAGTCATGGAATAATACATGGAGATCTCACAACAAGCAATGTTATAATCAGAGAGGAAACAAAAGAGCCCGTCTTGATAGACTTTGGACTAAGCTTTTTCTCAACAAAAAATGAAGACAGGGGCGTCGACCTCCACCTTTTCCTACGAGCCCTAGAAAGTACACACCCGAATCGTTCATCAGAGTTCTTCACAGAGTTTCTTGAAGGCTATAAAAGTGTCAGAGGGAGACAGGAAACCGAAAAAGTGCTAGAAAAAGTGAAAGATATTAGAAGCAGAGGAAGATACGTGAAGGAGCGTAGGAAAACTTATTGGAAGATGTGAGCGTAGCAAAAACTTAAATAGAATTTTATGTCTTACGCAAAAGGAGATAGTAATGAGGAAGTCAAAAGAGCGAGGTAAATCTCATTCAACACGCCCCCCGAAAATAGTGAAGCCGGAATGGATTGACATGCCTCCCGAGAAGGTAGAAGAGCTTGTTGTCAACCTCTATAAGAAAGGATATTCTTTGTCTATGATCGGGATTATTCTTCGCGACCAATATGGTATTCCTTTGGTTAAAGCGATAACTGGCAAAAAGATGCTTAGGATACTGAAAGAGAGGGGAATGGCTCCAGAGATACCAGAGGATCTCTATAATCTCATTAGAAGGGCGATACGTATAAGAAGGCATTTAGAGGAACATCCAAAGGACTATCATTCTAAGAGAGGTTTGCAGCTAATTGAAAGTAAGATCTACAAGCTATCAAGGTATTATAAGAGGAAGGGTATTCTTCCGCTTGACTGGAAGTACGAGCCAGAGAAGATGGCTATATACGTCTAGTGACGGCTAATTATATCTTTGGTTTTCTATCTTTATTTGTGGAGTCTATGTCGAATGTTGAGGGACTTAGAGCTCTTTTTATAAAAGCGGATAAAATTATAGGTAATGCGATAAAAAATAGAGATAATATTTTAGTGATTTCACACTATGATGCAGACGGCTTATCTGCTGTGTCGCTTTTCATAAAATACCTAATGGAAAAGGGAGCTTCTTTTCAAGTAAAGTTTGTTGAGCAAATTTATCCAGTAGTTCTGGATAAAATTTCTCTAAAGGATTATGACACGATAATATTGGTGGATCTAGGTAGTGGGTATAAGGATTTTCTCTTGGAAAGAATGAGTAACAAACAGGTAGTTATATTTGATCATCATATTCCCCAGGGAGAGATAAAGTCGGATAAAGTGCTTGAGATAAATCCGTATAAACATGGAGTAGATGCTTCTACAGAGATAAGTGCTTCGGGGCTAGTATACATGTTTTTCAAAGAAAACTCTTACATTGCTAGGAGCTTTGTCCATTTAGCTCTAGTGGGTGCCCTAGGGGATAGACAGGATAATGGACCAAAATTTTCGCTTTCCGGATTAAACAAGGATATTCTTGTGGAGGCAAAATCCTACGGCATTGTAGAAGAATATCTAGGTTTAAGACTGTTTGGTATATCTCACCGTCCTCTTGTTAGAGCACTAGCGTATACGATGGATCCATATATCCCAGGGCTATCTGGAAACGAGGCAGCATGTTATAATTTTTTGAAAAAAATCAATATAGAGCCTAAACAAGGAGATAAACTAAGAGACTATAAATCTCTTTCGCTCGAAGAGATAAAAACGCTCGCAACAGAACTAATAAAATACCTTCTCACGAATGGTGTGCCTTTGCACGAAGCCGAAAGAATATTTGGTTACAGCTATTATCTGACGAAAGAACCTCCAACAAGTCCATTGAGAGATCTCAGGGAATACGCATACATGTTAAACGCATTGGGTAGGATGGAATATTATGAGACAGCGGTTGCACTGAACATCGGCATTAGAGGACAATATTTTGTTAGAGCTCTAGACGCGCTGAGGGAATATAGACGTAAACTATCTAAAGCTATAAGCACTGTACTGGATAACATGGATAAATTAGCCTTTATGGGAAAAAACAGCCTGATTCTCAACCTAGACGAGATGATTCCCCCAAAGTTTACAGGACCCCTAGCTTCTATGCTCTCAGTTCTAATACCGAGCAAATATAGAGAAAGGGTCAAAATTATTGGAGTTTTAACCTCATTTGATGAAGAGTATGTGAAGATATCATTTAGAAGACTTGTTGATGAAATAGACGTCGGTAGACTACTGTATGATTTATCCCAAAAAATTGGCGGCACGGGTGGAGGACACCCAGCAGCGGGGGGAATATTTATTGAGAAAAACAAAATACAGAAACTATACGAATATTTGTAGAATTGATCATGAAGATTAGGATAACACTACTAATCGAGGCGTCGCGAGAAGTTTATCAGGCATTAAGAGCTGACGATTATATTGATGATAAAGTTGTTCTTGGTTCTCGTTATGAAGGAGGTAAAATAGTCTATACAGTTGACGCTGACAATCCATTTATCGCTAAATCTATATTAAACGATATATTACGTGTAGTAAAGCCTCTCTTAGAAGTTCCATAAATATAAATTGGGGGGTGGGAGCCCTTCCGAACTGCGGCCTTCTAGTTGAAGGTGGCCGCCGCCATATCCTCTAGGCCACGGGCCCTCATTTTCAAGGTTGAATGTTAGTGATAAAAATGTTGCCTATGTTTGGTTTGTGAGAAATTTATCGATTGTTATTTCCTCGGTTTTTTCTGGAAATAAGATAATAATTTTGTCAGCTCTTTTCTTAATGTGATATTTTGTCTTAATGTTTTCTTTTAATGTATCATAAAAAATACACACTATGTTATTCTTAACTTTTTCTAAATTCTTATTATATTTGTTTAAAAATAAAATATATTTAGATTTTATCATAAATAAATCTGTATATTCTAACTGATCTTTTCTAACAATCTTTATACAGTCCACACAAATACGTTCTCTTAGAGCTGCATGATATATTATATCTAAAGTATCTGAGTCAACATAAGAAGACATCTCTTTTACCAAAGCATTGTATAAAGAGAGTATCGTCGACGCAAGTAATGCTCTTGAGGGATTTTCGCTCAGAGTGATCTTAGAAATAGTATATATATCGTAGTTGGAGAACTCTTTTATGTAATTTAAAATTATTTGTCGATTCTTTTGTTTATTTTTCATCATATAATATTCTTTGGTTAATTTGAAGATTTCTTTTTCATTGATATAGAAATTTTTTCTGATAAAATTATGTATTTTATCAATATAAATAATTTTTTTATTTGAATTTAGCATGAATTTTAGAGTGTTTTCTATAAAAATTTCTTCGATAAAAATGTTTTCTCCAACAAATAGTATCATACTGTAACGTTCGTTAACAAAATCTTGAAGTAATCCTGTAAGGGAGATGTTTTTAAACATTCCTCTCTGTGTACAAAGATATATACTGTTCCATTTCAATTTTTTCCAGACATATTGTATGAGGACGCGTCTAAAGGAAATAAACGTTGTAAAGAAAAATGTAGGTAAAGATACTATTAGAGTTGCCTTGCTATATCCCTCATACTATGAGGTTGCTGCAAGTTCTCTTGCATATCAGATGTTGTACTATTTTCTAAACTCGTATAGGGAAGTGTATGCAGAGCGGTTTGTACTGTCTGATGACTTCTACCAGCCGGGAATTTATAGTATTGAGACGGGATCGTCTCTGAAAGATTTTGACCTTGTTGTGGTTTCTGTCCATTACGAACCGGATCTAGTTAATATTTTAAAAATGTTTATAAAAGGTGGGATAAGCCCTTTTTCGGAGAAAAGAAAGGGTAAGCCTATAGTTATTGCAGGGGGGCCTCCAATTATATCAAATCCTATACCTGTGTCTAAATTCATAGATGTATTGGTAGCTGGAGAGATAGAGAGCATAATGCCGTTCTTTATGGAGAAATTCTTTGAGTACATCGACAATCCGATAGGATTGCTTGAAAGTTTGCCCCCGAGCAAAGGGTTCTATGTGCCTAGCATTTCTGTGTCGGAGAGAGTTTTTATCAACTATGCGGAGAATCTTGATGAAAAATTTCACCCTATAGCTCAATTTAGACCGGCTGAAAGAAAGAGGGGATGGATTGATGCTACATTAATCGAAGCTTCAAGAGGATGTTTTAGAATGTGCAGTTTCTGTATGGAGGGACATATATTCAGTTATATGAGAGAACGGTGTCTTGAACAAATATTGAGAATAGCAGAAGGAGGACGAAGATTAAACATGACCGATAAAGTCAGCATTGTTAGTTTGTCCTTTTTTGACCATAGTATGTCGGACAGAATACTAGAAGAGCTCGTTTCTAGAGGATTCAAGGTTTCAATACCTTCGTTACGAGCTGAGACGCTTAATGAGCATAGGCTTGACTTGATGAAGAAGGCTGGACAGAAGACAGTGACCATAGCGCCAGAGACCGGATCTTTCAGGCTCGCTCTGTACATTAGGAAGCTTATAAGAGAAGACGTGGCTATCGAGGTTGCCAAGATGGCGAAAAAGAAAGGCTTTAGTGGACTGAAAATGTATTTTATGGTCGGTCTGCCTGGAGAGACATTAGAGGATCTTGACAGGACCGTAGAGTATATTAGGAGAGTATCCGAGTATAGCGGGTTTAAGGGCGTTCGTGAGCTGAAGATAACAGTTAGCCCCCTCGTTCCTAAACCGCATACACCTCTAGAGCGTATTCCTTGGATAGGTCTAGATGAAGCTAGAAAGAGGATAATGTACATAAAAAAGAAATTGAGGGGTCTAGCCGACGTGAGAGAATATGATCCACGGTGGGCTATGATCCAGACAGTAATTTCCAGGGGTGATAGACAGTTGAGTGGGTTTCTACTACAATGGGCCCTTGAAGGTGGGACTCTTGGTGGCTGGCGAAAAGCATTACGGAAGACAGGCTTCAACGTTGAAAGATATCTAGGCTATATTGACGGTGAATTACCTTGGAAAATAATAGCCGTGCCTTCCAAGCCTCGCATCAAGAGGGCGAGTTGTTAATCATTTTGTTTATCACAGTTTTTACTTTGTCTCTATGTCTGGGGTCTGTATAAATCCTTAGTGGTGAATAGA
>Ga0164318_10000324_pt1 | contig 34821 bp, 26 predicted proteins | sample GuaBasSedimGuay9_FD_113734 | JGI IMG/M metagenome (GOLD analysis project Ga0164318, IMG submission 113734) | Subseafloor sediment microbial communities from Guaymas Basin, Gulf of California, Mexico - Guay9, Core 4571-4, 0-3 cm | ecosystem: Environmental > Aquatic > Marine > Hydrothermal vents...
ACGGCGGCCAGTGAATCGAGCCTGGCGGCGGAAACCCCGGCGACGGCCTCCGGGGGAGACTGCGCAGGGGCGCAGGAACCGGCGTCGGCGAACCGGGGCGGCAAGGACAGCAGGCAGCACAACCAGAAGATGCGGGCAAGGGCGTTACCGGACACGGGGACTCCTCTCAACGGGGGCTCACGGCCACTTCACAGCGCCGGTCTTCGGCGACCAGCTTGGCGGCCATCGCCTGGATGTTCGCGGGTGCGACCTCTCCGAGGGCGGCCACGAGGTCGTCCAGGTCGTCGGCCGGCCGGTCGTAGATGCGGTTGCGGGCGGCGCGGCCCACCCGGGCGTAGTTGGACTGGGCGGCGATCAGGAGGTTGCCGACGAGCTTGGCGCGGGCGCGGTCGAGCTCGGCCGCGGACACGGCCGACTCCCGCATGCGCGCCAGCTCGGCCAGCATGGCTGCGCGGGCCTCGTCCTCGGATTCCGGCGCGGTCAGCACGTAGCCCAGGAACATGCCCTGGCCGAATCCCGCCGTGCTCATCACGCCTGTGTTGTAGCACAGGGAGCGCTTGTTGCGCAGGGCGTCGAACAGGCGGCCGCTCTGGCCGTTGAGGATCTCCTTGAACAGCATGCGCGCCGGTCGGTCCTCGTTGGGCTCCAGGGGCCCCGGCCAGCCCAGCAGCAGGACGCACTGGTTGATTTTTCGTTGCAACCGCCGGGTCTCGACGCCCTCGGGTGTGCGTGCAGGCTCGACCGTGGGCCGCTCGCGCCGTCCGCCCGGCAGCCCGGCCAGAATCCCGTCCAGGCGCGGCAGCAGCACGTCGGGATCGAAATCCCCCGACAGGGTGAGGAGGAGGTTGCCGGTGGTCCAGGCGGCGGCGTGGGCGGCCAGCAGCTGCTGCCGCTTCAGACCGGGCAGGCTTTCGGTTGTGCCAGCCAAAGGGCGTCCGTACGGATGGTCGCCGTACAGCATCCGGCGCAGTTCCATGACTCCCAGCTGCAGGGGGTTGTCCTGGAGGGAGGCGAGTTCCTCCAGGGCCAGACGGCGTTCCTGTTCGATCTCGGCGTCCGGGAAGTCCGGTCGCAGGATCAGGTCGGCCAGAAGTCGCAGGGGTATTTCCATGCGTTCGGTCAGACCTGAGAGCACCAGACCGGAGAAATCGCGCTCGGTGCTGGGGGAAACGCCGGCGCCCTCGGCTTCGAGACGGCCGTGCAGCGTGGCCGGATCCAGGCCGCCGGCCGCCTTGACCTGGACGGCGGCGGTCAGGGCCGCCAGACCGCTGTCGGACGTGGTCTCGGTGCAAGCTCCTCCGATGGTCGTCAGGGAGAGGGCGAACACCGGCAGGGTGCGATCGAGGCGGTAGCTGATCTCGGCGCCGCAGGGGAGATGTTCGGTGACGAACGGGTTGACGATGCCTCCGTCGGCTGACCGGGACCCGGCCGGGGTCGAGACGAGGTCCTTGGCCGGCGCCGGTTGGGACTCGCTGGTCAAGACGTCCTGCAGGTGTTCCCGCAGCCCATCGGCATCCCGGGGCAACCCCTCCAGGTCGGCGCTCTCGGGGGCATAGATCACGACGCTGAGCTGGTCCAGGGCGAAGACCCGGGCGGCCATGGCGGCCACGTCCGTCCGCGTGACGCAGGCGACGCGCTCGGGGAAGGCGAACGCCCCCGGTAGATCGTCCAGCAGGGTGTACCGCCCCATGACCGCGGCCTGGCCCTGGACGGTTTCGGCGCCGAAGTGGAAGCCGCGCACCACGCGGACCCGTGCCCGTTTCAGCTCTTCGTCGGTGCCGCCTGTGCGCTTGATGTCCTCCAGGATGGCCGCGACGGCCTCCAGGGCGGCGGGCAGGCGCCCGGTGTCGGTCTCCAGGTCGATGACCGCCACGCCCTCGCGCGGTCCGGTCTCCATCATCACCACGAAGTCGTCGATGAGCTGCCGTTCTTCCTGGATTTCACGGTACAGGCGGCTGCTGCGGCCTTCGGCCAGGATCTGCCTGATCACGCCCATGACCTGGCCGGGATCCTGCTTGTCGCCCGGGGCGGGAAAGACCAGCTTGGCATAGCACTTCTTGATGTCCCCCTGCTCGATGCGCAGGCGCGGAGCGTCATGCCGGGGCTCGGTGGGAGGATTTTCCACCATGGCCGTCCGGGGATCCGGCGGCCCGTCGGGCCCGCGCACGGAACCGAATTTCCGCCGCACGAGAGCGAAGGCATCCTCCGCCGCGAAATCTCCCACCAGCACCACGACCGCGTTGTCCGGCCGGTATGAGCTGCGCCAGTAGGCGATGATCTGCTCGCGGCTGCGCTCGCGCAGGTTCTCGTCGCGACCGCCGATGGGGTGGCGGTAGGGACTGACGTCGAAGGCCAACTCCATGCCCCAGCGCCAGGTCACGCCGTAGCCGAAGGGCACGTCGTCGTACATGTGGTTCTCGTGGACCAGCACCTCGCGCTCGGCGTCCAGGGCAGGGGCGGCGAACGCGCTGTGGAACAGGGCGTCTGAGAGGATATCGACCGCCACCGGCAACTTGTCTGCGGGCAGCGTGATGTGATAGTTGGTCGTCTCGTAGCCCGTGCCGGCGTTTGTCGAGCCGCCGGCCTCGGCCACCTCGCGTGCGAAGTCGCCCTCGCCGCGGCGGGCGGTGCCCTTGAACAGCATGTGCTCGGTGCCGTGCGACCAGCCGCGCAGGGCCTCGGGCTCGCGGTTGCTGCCGGTGCCCACCCAGACGTTGCAGATGGCCACGGGGGTGCGGTGGTTCTCGCGGATGATCACCCGCAGCCCGTTGTCCAGCAGGGCCGTGAAGAGCCCGGGGGCCAGGTCGTTGGGATGCAGCTTGCCGTCGGGGATGAAATCCATGTCTGCTCGCTTCGGCTGGGATGGCGGTTTTGGCCATTATGCCCGCCGCAGATGGCTTGCCAAGCAGAAAGCGTTTCCGCAGGGCCGGCGGTGGGGATCCGGACGTGACCGGGGGCGCACTCAGTGATTGACGAAGCCCCGCCGGTTTGCCAGTTTAGGGCGGCTCCAAGCCCGATATTTCCATTCCCGCAACGAGGCCTACCGTGCCAGCGCAGAAGTACAGCCGCATCCGTCATACCCTGTTCCGGCTCGTCGAACGCTTCGAGCCCGACGAGACCACCATCATGGTGGTTCTGGCCGCGCTGGTCGGCGTGGCCGGCGGGTTCGGCGCCATCCTTTTCCGCTGGATGGTCAACTTCTTCCAGGGCTTCGTCATCGGCCACGGCGAGGACACCGTGGTCCTTCTGATGGCCGTACCCTGGTGGCAGAAGCTGCTGCTGCCGGTGGTCGGCGGGGCCATCGTCGGGCCGCTGGTCCACTTCGGCGCCCCCGAGGCCAAGGGCCACGGTGTGCCCGAGGTCCTGGACGCCATGGTCTTCAAGAAGGGCGTGATCCGGCCTGTCGTGGCGGCCGTGAAGATCGTCGCCAGCGCCATCACCATCGCCTTCGGCGGGTCGGTGGGTCGCGAGGGGCCCATCGTGCAGATCGGCGCGGGCATGGCCAGCACCATGGGCCAGTGGTTGCGCTTCTCCCCCCAGAGATTGCGCACCCTCATCGGTTGCGGGGCCGCCGCCGGCATCGCGGCGACCTTCAATGCTCCCATCGCCGGGGCGTTCTTCGCCCTCGAGATCCTCATGCGCGATTTCGCCCTGGTGACCTTCAGCCCCATCATCGTTTCCAGCGTGGTGGCCACGGCCGTCAGCCGCGAGTTCCTGGGGGCCAACCCCTCCTTCCAAGTGCCGGATTTCGCCATGGAAAGCTCCCTGGAGCTGCCTTTCTACCTGTTGATGGGGCTGGTGGTCGGGCTGGTGGCCATGGTCTACGTCAAGACCCTCTACGCCACGGAGGATTACTTCGACAACCTCCGTATCCCCCCCTGGAGCAAGCCCGCCCTGGGAGGGCTGGCGCTGGGCCTGCTGCTGATCCGGTTTCCCCAGGTCTACGGCGTGGGCTACAGTTCCATGGTCGAGGCCCTCAACGGCCACATGGCCCTCGAACTCATGGCGGTGCTGGTGCTGGTCAAGCTGGCGGCCGTGGACCTGACCCTGGGGTCGGGAGCTTCGGGCGGGATCTTCGCGCCGGCGCTCTACCTGGGCGGCATGACCGGGGGAGCCTTCGGGGCAGCCCTGATGTTCATCTTTCCCGGGGCGCACCACGCCGTGGGGACCTTCGCCATGGCGGGCATGGCGGCCATGGTGGGAGCCGCCACGGGAGGGCCGTTGACGGCCATCCTGATCCTGTTCGAGATGACGGGGCAGTACCAGGTCATCATGCCCCTGATGCTGGCGAGCATCGGAGCGGCCCTGACCTACCGCTCGGTGATGAGCGATACGATCTTCACCTTGAAGTTCACCCGCCAGGGCAGGCAGCTGCACTTCGGCCGCGAGAGCGCCATCCTGCGCAGCTTCCACGTCGAGGACATCATGGAGGTCAATCCCAAGACCATCAGGACCACCGACGGCCTGGACGTGATCCTCAAGCTGTTCCTGGAAAACCAGGACGAGCACTACTACGTGGTGGACGATCGCGGACGCCTGGTGGGCATGATCTCCATCCACGACATCAAGGAACTGCTGCACGCCGAAGGCCTGGAGAAGGTCCTGATCGCCGAGGACATCCACAACCCGGTGGAGGACTTCGTCTACCGGGAAGACAACCTGGAGGACTGCCTGCTGAAACTCGGCCACCACGATCACCCGGACATTCCCGTGCTCTACAGCCGCAATCAGCCGGTGCTGGTGGGCGTGATCACCCGCCAGGCGGTCTTCGAGATCTACAACCGCGAGGTGCTGCACCAGGAGGATCTGGGCATCAAGCTGGTGACCGGCGAGGCCCGCATGCACGATTGCGTGGAGCTGCCGGAACAGTACAAGGTCCAGCTCTTCGTGCCGCCGGTCGAATGGGAGGGCAAGACCCTCAAGGAACTGGGTCTGCGACCGCGCTACGGGATTTCCGTGCTGGCGGTCAAGCAGCGTACGGTCATGGGTGGCAAGCAGAACCGGATTCCGGATCCCGATACCCCCCTGCGGCCCGAGGACCGCCTGATCATCGTGGGCGAGACCAGCGCCCTGGAACGGTTGCTGCGCGATACCAACGCCCGCTCCTTCGCCACCGAATGCGAGACGCCATGAGCGGAAGCAGGACCTATTTCGGTCGTCCACGTCGAGAGATGCATACCTTCGTGCCTGCTTCGGCCCGGATCATCCTGGACATCGGCTGCGGTGCCGGAGCCTTCGGGGCGGGTCTCAAGGAGGCCCGTGCGGGGCTGGAAGTGTGGGGGATCGAGTTTGACCCCGACGCGGCGGCCAGGGCCGCCGACGTTCTGGACAAGGTTTTTACAGGGGACGCCAGGGAGATTGCGCCTACCCTGCCGCGGGGGCGCTTCGACTGCATCTGCCTGAACGACATCCTGGAACACCTCCAGGAGCCGGAAGACCTGCTGCGGGATGTCGCGCCCCTGCTGGCTGCCGGAGGGTGCCTGGTGGTTTCCCTGCCCAGCGTGCGCTATTTCCACAACCTGGCGGATCTGGTTCTCAGGGGACGCTGGGAGTACACGGACGAAGGCATCTGCGACCGCACCCACCTACGGTTCTTCACCCGCAGCAGCATGCAGGCCATGTTCCGTCGTGCCGGTTACGAGGTTCGGACATGCAGGGGCATCAACCCCACAGGAGCGGTGGGTTTCAAGGTGTTCAACCTGTTGACGCTGGGGAGGTTCGCCGAGATGCGCTACCTGCAGTTCGCCTTGGTGTGCACACCTGCGGCCGAGGTGGATGATGGGCAAGAGAAAGCGGACCCTTCGCCCTGAGGTCCGCTTGCTCTTCATCGCTCTTGCCGATTCACCCGAAAAAACCGTTCGCTTGTGATTTTTCCAGTCGGGGAAGATCATGTTGTCTCCCCTTGGTGCCTGGATATACGATGGCCGCAGGCAAAGGTTCCCGATTTTTTCGAAAGAGGTTCCATGACCCCGTTGCATATCCTGATGGCCACCGCCGAGTATGCCCCCCTGGCCAAGGTGGGGGGGCTGGGTGATGTCACCGCCGCCCTGGCGGGCGAGCTGGCTGCGCGTGGCCACCAGGTCAGGGTCGTGGTGCCGCTGTACGGGCACCTGGACCGGGAACGCCTGGGCATCCGGCCCCTGAAGAAGCTGCCCCCGTTGAGCCTGCGGGTGGGGCAGCGCATGCACGACCTGCGATTCCATGTCCTGGGCCGGGGTGGCGGGCGGCTGCAGGTGCTCTTCGTCGCCTGCGCGGACCTGTTCGGCCGGCCGGGCATCTACGCCGATGAGGAGGGCGAGGTCTTCAGCGATGCGGTGGAACGAGCCGCCCTCCACTCCCAGGCCGCCCTGCTGTTGCCGCGCCTGCTGCAGTGGCCCGTGGACGTGGTTCACGCCCACGACGCCCAGGCCGCCTGCGCGGTGGTCTACCGCCATACCTGGTATGCGGGCCGCGACCTGCCCGGACCCGGGGCCACGGTGCTGACAATCCACAACCTGGCCCACCAGGAAATCCATCCGGCGGCCGCGACCGAGACCCTGGGCCTGCCGCCCAGCCAGGCCGTGTATCCGGGGCTGCTGGAGTTCAACGGCCGGGTCAACCTGATGAAGGCCGGCATCCTGGCCGCCGACCGCATCAACACCGTCAGCCCCGCCTATGCGCGTGAAACCGTCGCGGACGAGGAGCTGGGTTGCGGTCTGCGTTCCGTGCTCGCCGGTTGCGGCGACAGGTACGGGGGCATCCTCAACGGGGCGGACTACAGGAGCTGGGATCCGGCCCGGGACCCCGCGTTGCCGGCGGGGTTCTCCGCCGTGGATCTGGCAGGCAAGGACGTCTGCCGCCGAAAGCTGATGGCAGAGTTGGGTCTGGCGCCCAATGAGTCCGGGACCGAGGGCCGCCTGCGGCGTCCGCTGTGCGGGTTCGTGGGCAGATTGGTCACCCAGAAGGGTGTCGATCTCCTGGCGCCCTTGCTGCCCCGGTTGACCGCCGACGGGTTCACCTTCGCGGTGCTAGGCACGGGGGAGGCGCGTCTGGAAAAGGTGATGCGTGAACTGGCGGCGGCCCATCCCGGCCGTGTGGCCTTCGTCGACCGTTATGACGACGGTCTGGCCCGGCGGATCTACGCCGGCTGCGACGTGTTCCTGATGCCGAGCCTGTTCGAACCCTGCGGCCTGTCCCAGATGTACGCCCTGCGCTACGGTTCGCCGCCGGTGGTGCGTGCGACCGGGGGTCTCGCCGATACCGTGGTCCCTTTTCCGGCCAGGAGGGCCACGGGTTTCGCGTTCAAGGCCGGGCGCAGCGAGGAACTGCTGGCCTGTCTGCGCCAGGTGGAGAAGGTGTGGTTGGATGTCCGGCGGTGGCGCGCCCTCCAGAAGCGCGGCATGGCGGTCCGGTTCGACTGGGCGTCCGCCGCCGCCGGGTATGAGAAGGTCTACGGGGAGGCCCTGGCGCGCAGGAAGGAGGTCTGACCATGGACCATGATCACGAACCTGCGGAAATCCACGAGCGGATGAAGGTCCTGGTCGCGGCCTTCCACCAGAACCCCCTGCCCCTGGTGGTGGTGTCGGATGGGGGGATCATCGCCGCCGTCAGCGACGGCGCCTGCGAGTTGATGGGAGAGGAGCGCGGGGAACTCCTGGGCCGGAGCGTCACCGACAGGTTCGTGCCGCCTTTGCCCATCACGCGCTGCCTCGACCAGAAGGAATGCCTGGACGAGCGTTGCCGCCGGGAGATGTTGCCGGCGGTCGGCAACCCCATTCCCGTGGAGATCCTGTGCCGCCCCTTCAGGGTGCAGGACCAGGCCGAGGAGAGCGGGTGTGGATTCGACCACTGCCTGCTGTACATCTCCGACACGCGCAAGCGCGACTACGAGGACGAGCTGCGGGCTGCCAGGTTGGCCAAGCTCTCGCTGCTCAACCAGGTCAGCGAGGCCCTCTACGGGGCCAACCTGACCCTGGATCAGGTGCTCGAGGCGGTCCTGATCTGCATCACCGCAGGCCAGGGATTGCGCTTCAACCGGGCGTTCCTGCTGCTTGTGGACGACGAGAAGAACGTGCTGCGGGGCGAGATCGCCATCGGTCCGAGCAACCAGGACGAGGCGGGCCGCATCTGGAAGGACCTGGCGAGCCAGCCGGACGACCTGTTCTCCATGATGACGAGCTACGACCAGTCCATCAAGCAGACCGATGCGGCGGTCAATGCCATCGTCAAGAACATGACCGTGCCCCTGGACGAGCACGACCACGTGCTTGTGCGCAGCATGGAGCAGCGGCAGGCCATCCGCATCACCCCCGACATGGAGTTGCCGGGGACGGCGGGCATCCGCCAGTGGCTCGGTTGCGACAGGTTCGCCATCGCCCCCCTGGTCACGCGCAGCGGCATGCTGGGGGCGATCATCGCCGACAACGCCATCAGCGGCCAGGAGATCACGGACCTGGATCTGGAGTTCCTGCAGCTGTTCGCCAACCAGAGCGCCAGCGCCATCGAGAACAGTCGCCTGTACACCGAGCTGGAACGCAGGCTGATCGCCCTGCGCAAGGCCCACGAGAAGCAGAAGGAGCACCAGGAAACCCTGCTGCGCATGGAGCGCCTGAGCGTCATGGGCGAGACCTCGGCCATCGTGGCCCACGAACTGCGCAATCCCCTGGTGGCCATCGGGGGTTTCGCCCGCGCCCTGGTGCGCAACCTGGACCCCGACGATTCCAACCACAAGTACGCCGCCATCATCACCGAGGAAGTCACGCGCATGGAGACCATCATTCATGACCTGCTGGACTTCATCCGGCCGCAGAAGCAGCAGCGCAAGGAGGTGAAGCTGGACGATCTGGTCACCAGCACCGTGGAGCGCTACCAGGGCGAGATGCAGACCAAGCGCGTCGAACTGGTGCTGGACCTGCAGTCCCAGGGGGCGTTGGTGTCCTGCAACCCCATCGAGATCCAGCAGGTCCTGCAGAATTTCCTGGTCAACGCCCTGCAGGTGCTGCCGGAGGGGGGACGGATCGAGGTCCGCACCAGGCTGATGCAGGGCGGCGTGCAGGTGGAAGTGTGCGATAACGGCCCGGGAATTGCAGATGACGTGGTGGATAAGCTGTTTGCGCCGTTTTTTACCACGAAACCGACCGGCAGCGGCCTGGGATTGACCATTTGTCAGCAGATCATCAAGTCCCACGGCGGCGTGATCGGAGTGCGCAACCGGCAGGGGGGGGGAGCCGGTTTCTCGTTCATTTTGCCCCTGCCCAGGAACTCTTGAGTAGGCTGTCCCGTTAAGGTGGCGCCGGGACCGGTGATTTGTTAAAGTGTCACCATGATGCTCTGAGGGAATGCCTTCCGGGAGGGCAGTTGGAAGCAGGAGGCCGAATATGAGCAAGGTTCTCATCGTCGACGACGAACCCCATCTCAGGTTGCTGTACGAAACGGAATTGCGGCGCGCGGGATTCGACACCATGACCGCCGGAAACGCGGTCCAGGGCCTGGAATTTGTGGAGACAATGAAGCCGGACGTGGTTATTCTCGACATCCGGATGGCAGGCATGGACGGGATCGAGGCCATGCAACGGATCCTGGAACGCGACCAGCAGATCCCCGTCATCCTGAACACGGCCTTTTCGAGCTACAAGGACAACTACCTGACCTGGGCCGCGGATGCGTACTTGACCAAGTCGTCGGATGTCACGGAACTGGTGGAAACCGTTCAGCGCGTGCTGGACAAGAAGGCGGCCGCCAGGGGTTGATGACGGATCCACGACGGGGGCAAGCGCTCCTCTCGCCCCAACCGTGGAGCCACGATCTTGAGTACCCGTAAGCTGGTGCGCGGCACCTTGACCCTCATCCTGGCAGGCGGACAGGGCCAGCGCCTTTATCCCCTCACCCGTGATCGATCCAAACCTGCGGTTCCCTTCGGCAGCGCCTACCGGATCATCGATTTCACCCTCAGCAACTGCGTCAACAGCGGCCTGCGCCAGATCTACGTGCTGACCCAGTACAAGTCCTTCTCCCTGGACCAGCATCTGCAGCGGGGCTGGAACATCTTCAGCTACGAGGCAGGCGAATTCCTCTACCGCATCCCGCCGCAGCACCGGGTGGGGCAGCGCTGGTACGGCGGGACGGCCGATGCCGTGTACCAGAACATCTACCTGCTGGAGAACCGCAAGCCCGACCAGGTCCTGATCCTGTCGGGCGACCACATCTACCGCATGGATTACGGCAAACTGCTGGAGTTCCACGACGGCCACCGGGGCTGCCTGAGCCTGGCCGCGGGCGTCGTTCCGCGCCAGGGGGCCGAGGAGTTCGGGATCCTGGAGGTGGACGAGAACTGGCACGTCGTCGGTTTCCAGGAGAAACCGGAAAATCCCCGGACCATCCCCGGCGATCCGGACCACTGCCTGGTGAACATGGGGGTCTACATCTTCGACACCGCCGACCTGGTGCGCGAACTGAGCGTCGACGCCCGGGACATCGACAGCCACCACGATTTCGGCAAGAACATCATCCCCTCCCTGGTGGGGCAGGGTGAGGTCTACGCCTACCCCTTCCGGGATTCCAGGACCAGGGAACCGCGCTACTGGCGGGACATCGGAACCCTGGACAGCTACTTCGAGGCGACCATGGACCTGGTCAGCCGCCATCCCCAGTTCGATCTCTACGATCCCAAGTGGCTGTTCCGGGCCTGGCAACCGCCGGTGCCGCCGTTCAAGTCCACCCACGGTTTCACCGAGGACGGCACCCTGCCCGGCGTGGTGGAGGATTCCATCGTCGGCAGCGGCACCGTCATCTCCGGAGGCCATGTGGAACGCTCGGTGCTGGGGCGCAGCGTGCGCGTCAACTCCTACAGCCGGGTGACCGAGAGCATCCTCATGGACAACGTGAACATCGGGCGCTACGCCAAGGTGCACCGCTGCATCATCGACAAGAACGTGACCATTCCCGAAGGCATGGAGATCGGGTTCGACCGCGAGCAGGACGAACGCCTGTTCAAGGTCTCGACGGGCGGTGTGGTGGTCGTGCCCAAGAACATGGACCTGAGCGAACCGGCCTGACGGGTCTCACATCCGGTATTGATCCGGCCTCCGGTCGTCGAATATGTGATTGCGCGGGGTGACCTGCTTCTCGATGGTGTCCAGGTCGATGTCGGCGACCACGGCGCCTTCCTCCTCGCGGCCCATCCGTTTCAGGATATCGCCGAGGGGCGAGACGATCTCGCTCATGCCGATGAAGTCAAGGCGTTGTCCCGTGCGGTCCTCGTGGCCGACGCGGTTGGACGTGACGGCGAACACGCGGTTTTCCTGGCAGCGGGTGACCATGGCGGCGGGGCACCAGGGCAGCAGCAGGTTCGAGGGGTGGCAGAGGATCTGCGCCCCGGCCAGGGCCAGGCTGCGGGCGGCCTCGGGGAAGATCCAGTCGAAGCAGACCATCAGGCCGATCTTCGCGCCGCAGGCGGTGAACACAGGAAAGCCCAGATCGCCCGGTGCGAAGATCTCCTTCTCCCTGTCGAACAAGTGTACCTTGCGGTAGATCTCCCGGCTGCCGTCGGGCCGGATCAGCACCGCGCTGTTGTAGACCGCGTCGCCGGCCCGTTCGGCCAGCCCCGCCACGAGGGTGGTGCCGGTGGCCGCCGCCCTGGCGGTCAGGGTCGCCGTCACCGGTCCTCCGCTGCCGTTCGGGGCGGCTTCCTCGGCCACGGCCAGGGCCTCGGCCGTGTCGCGGAACTGGTAGCCGCTGGCGAACAGCTCGGGCAGCACGGCCAGGTCGCAGCCGTCGGGGATCAGGGCCAGGGCGCGGGCGAGGTTGCCGTCGATGTCCCCGAACACGGGACTGGTCTGGATGGCGGCGATCTTCAGGTTCTGCACGGTGCTTCCTTTGCGGTCGGGTTGCGGGTCAATTCCACGAGGCGGTCGAGGCACGCTTCCACCCCGAAACAGCGACAGACGATGTCCCGGCCGGCCCGGCCCATATCCTGACACAAGGCGGGGTCCAGGCAAAGCCTGCGCAAAGCCTCGGCCAGGGCCGACGCGTCGCCGGAGGGTACCAGCAGGCCCGTGCGACCGTCCTTGACGATCTCGGGCAGGCTGCTGGCCCTCGCTGCGACCACGGGCAGACCGCAGGAGGCCGCCTCGGCGGCTGCCAGGCCGAACCCCTCGGCGTAGGAGGGCATGGCCAGCACGGACAGGCCGCGGTAGAAGGCAGGCATGTCCTCGACGAAGCCTCGCAGATCGACTTCCCCGGGGTGGGACAGCCCCGCCCGCCAGGTCTCGATCTCTCCGGCCAGGGGACCCTCGCCCGCCAGGTGGAGACGGGGCCGATCCCCGGGCCAGTTTTCCGCGTCGATGCGGCTCCAGGCGGCCATGAGGTCGTGCAGGCCTTTGCGCGCGATGAGCTGCCCGACGAAACCCACCACCGGGGAGGCGGGCCGCCTGGCGGCCGGGGTGAAGCGGTCGGTGTCGATCCCCTTGTACAGCAGGTGCACGCGCCGGGGATCCAGCCAGGGCGCGCTGGTCAGGACGGTGCTTCGCGTGGCCTCGGAGTTGACCAGCAGCCCCGTGGCCAGGCGGTCGAAGTACCAGCGGTAGTACCATTTGTCCTTCAGGGGGAAGTCGCTCTCGCGGCTGCCCAGGATCACAGGCACCCCGGCCAGGCGTCCGGCCACGGCGCAGGCCTTCAGGTCCTTGGTCCGGTTGGCGACGATGGCCGTGACGCCCCCGTCGAGGAACCAGCGGGCCAGTTTGAACCACGTCCACGGTGCGGCGTCGAAACGCAGGGGGATGGCTGCATGGTCGATGCCGTCGGCCCGCAGGCGCGGCAGCCAGGTCGCGTCGGGCTGGGTGATGACGCTGACACGCAGCCCGCGCCGCTGTAGCCGACGGGCCGTGTCCAGGAACCACACCTCGGCTCCGCCGTAGCTGCGCAGGGAATCGACCAGGCAAAGATGGTATGGGCGCGGGGTCATGGCTCCTTGTATCCTACCCAGAATGCTGCCGTGGCATTAGATTCTCCGGATGGCAGGATGGCACATGTCGCCCACCAGAGGGAGTGTTTCTTGGCCTTCGACCGCAAACCCGTCCGCATCGACCCCCGCACGCCCTGGCTGCAGGACGTGCGGCGCCTGCTTTCGCCCATGGCCGGGGTGACGGACAGGCCTTTCCGCGAAATCTGTCGCCGGTTCGGGGCCGACATGGGTTTCTGCGAGTTCGCCTCGGCCAGCGGGCTGACCTACGGCGGCGAGGCCACCTGGAAGCTGGTCGATACCGAAGGTGAGGAAGGCCTGGTGGGCGTGCAGATCTTCGGTAACGATCCGGAGCACATGGCCACCGCCGCCCGTCTGCTGGGCGGCAAACGCATGGACGTGCTGGACATCAACTTCGGCTGTCCGGCCAAGAAGGTCGTCAAGAAGTGCGGCGGCAGCGCCCTGCTGGCCGACGTGCCCCTGCTGGAACGCATCGTCAAGGCTGTGAGCGAGGCCAGCGAGGTGCCGGTGACCGCCAAGATTCGCAGCGGGTGGGACGAGGGCTCGGTGAACTACAGGGAGGTGGGATTGCTGCTCCAGGAGCAGGGCGTGCCCTGGGTGACGGTGCACGGCAGGACCCGGTCCCAGAAATTCACCGGCAGCGCCAACTGGGATCACATCGCCGACCTGGTGGAGACCCTGGACATCCCCGTGATCGGCAACGGGGATGTGACCGATGCCGAATCCTACCGTAGAATGGTGTCGCACACCCGGTGCCACGGCGTGATGATCGGCCGCGGAGCCATCGGCAACCCCTGGTTGTTCGCCGCCATGAAGGCGGTGGACGAGGGCGATCCGCAGCCGGAGATCAGCTTCGCCGAGATGTGCGCCGTGACCTGCGACCACATCCGCGGCGAGGTGGCGGCCCGCGGCGAGAAGCAGGGCTGTCTGGTTGTACGCAAGCACATCTCGCGCACCTTCCGGGGTTACCCGGGCGCGGCGGCCCTGCGCCGTCTGCTGTACGCCACGGTGCAGAGCGCCGAGATGATCGCCATCCTGGAGAAAGCGGCCGCGGCCGGCGACCCCCGGCCGGTAACGGATCTGCACGGGGAGAAGACATGAGAACCTCGATAGTTGTTCGTGTCGCGACAGCCATCGCCCTGATGGCGACGATCCTGTCGGGCGGTTGCGCCAAGAAGGTGGGCGGGCCTGCCGTCCGGGTCGAGTCCCGGGTAGAGGGAAACCTCATCGAGCATACGGTCCAGCCCGGGGAGGATCTGGCCGTCATCGCCGACGACTACTACGGCGACCCCGGACGCGCGGCCGACATCGCGGCCTTCAACGGGCTGGATCCCCAGGCGAGTCCGGCTCCGGGTTCGGTGTTGAAGCTCCGTTTCGATCCCGACCAGTGGGATCAGGCCCGGCGTCGCGCCCAGGCTCTGGTTCCCTACAACGAAGGGGTCGATCTGCTGGCCGACGACCGGCTGGGAGAGGCCCAGTCGCGGTTCCGGCAGGCCCTGGAAATCGCACCGGGACTCCACTCCGCACGCTATAACCTGGCGCTCGTGCTGCTGAAACGGGGCAAGGCAGAGGAGGCCCTCGAGCACCTTGATACCCTCGTGGCCGCCAGGCCCGAGGCGGAGGATTTCGCCTTCGCCCGGGGCAATGCCCTGTTCCAGACCATGCGCTTCCAGGAGGCCGCCGCCCAGTTCAAGGCCTTGTTGGACCGGGATCCGGCCAACAAGCGGGCGGCCTTCGGGTATGCCCGCAGCCTGCAGGAAGCGGGCGAGGTCGCCCGGGCCGTCGCCGCCTGGGAAGCCTACCTGAAGCTGGATCCGGACTCCGGGTGGGCCGAATCGGCCCGCCGCAACCTGGAGCTCCTGCGGCATGGGAGCTGAGACGGTTCCCCTGCTGGACGTGCGCAGCCTGAGCCTGGAGCGCCGCACCGGCGACGGGACGGTCCGCATCCTGGACGAGGTGGATCTGCGCCTGGAACCCGGTCAGTGGGTCGCCGTTCTGGGCGCCAACGGCGCGGGTAAATCATCCCTTCTGAAATACCTGGCAGGCGAGGACACCCCCCTGCGGACCGCCGTGGCCTACATGGCCCAGGATCCGGACGACCAGCTCGTCGCCGGGACCGTCGCCGGGGAGATCACCCTGGGCCGCGGGGACGTGGACCCCCTGCCGGTGCTCCGGGAGCACGGGCTGGAGGCCCTGGCGGACCTGGACCCGCACCTGCTGGCGGCCGGCCAGAAGCAGAGGCTGGCCCTGGCGGTGGTGACGGGGATCCGTCCCCGTGTGATCCTGTGCGATGAGCCCACGGCCCTGCAGGACGACCGGCAGGCCGTCTGGGTGCTGGATCGGCTGGATCGCTGGCGCATGGAGACGGGTGGCGGTCTGATCACCGCCACCTGCGATCTGCGCGAGGCCGAACGTGCCGATCGGCTGGTCGTGCTGGAAGCCGGCCGGGTGGTGAAGCAGGGGCCGCGGGCCGAGCTGCTGGGTTCGACAGCGGTCAGGGAGCTGTTGAAGGAACCCGCCCCGGCCGGGCCCGTGCCGCAGCCCGCGACGCCGCAACCCGGGGAGCCGGTCCTGGAACTGCGGGGGGTCGGTTGCGCTTTCCTGGGTCCGGGCGAGGGTTTCGCCGGGGTGGATCTGACCGTCGCGCCCGGGGAGCGAGTCGGCATTGTCGGTCCCAACGGGTGCGGCAAGAGCACGCTGCTGGCCGTCTGCGCAGGCCTGCGGGCCCCGCGGGCGGGATCGGTCACCGTGGCCGGGCGTCCCTTCTACCAAAGGGGCAGCCAGGACCTGGATCACGGCCTGGTCATGCTGGCGCCCCAGTTTCCCGAGTACATGTTCTGCCGGACCTCCGTCGCGGAGGAGCTGAGATTCGGCCCCCTGCCTTCCGGCACGGCTCCGCGGGATTTCCTGGCGCTGCTGGGGCTGCCGACCGGCATCCTGGACCGCAATCCCCACGATCTGAGCAGCGGCCAGAAGCGTCGGTTGGCCCTGGGCCTGACGGCCCACAGCGGCCGTCCCCTGTTGCTGGTGGATGAGCCCACGGCGGCCCTGGACCGCCGAGGCAGGGAGCTGGTGGGGGACCTGCTGGCTGGTGTCTCGGGCGACAGCGCCCTGGTCATCGCCTCGCATGACCACGGTTTCCTGGCGGGCCTGGGATGCCGCATCCTGGCGTTGGAGCCGGGGGAAATGGGGCTTGCCGCCCCGGTGCGCGGTTGTTAGATTCCTCCGGAATCCAAACCCGTCAAGGAGGCCCCCGAAAGTCCGGCATGGAGCGAAGCCCCATGCCTTTTTTAGGGCCGTAACCCGAGGAAGAGCCATGAACTTCGTCGAGAAAGCCGTCATCATGGATGCCAGCGAGATGACGCGGGCCCTCAAGCGCATGGCCCACGAGGTCGTCGAGGCCAACAAGGGCGTCCAGGATCTGGTCCTGCTGGGCATCCAGCGGCGGGGCGTCAGCCTGGCGGGATTGCTGGGCGAGGCCATCAAGCAGATCGAGGGCCATGAAGTGCCCCGCGGTTCCCTGGACATCACCTTCTACCGGGACGACCTGTCCACCCTGGGACCGGCGCCCAAGGTGTCCAGCACGGAGATGCCTTTCGACGTCACGGGCAAGATCATCATCCTGGTGGATGACGTCCTCTACACCGGGCGTACGGTGCGGGCGGCCCTGGACGTGATCATGGACTGGGGCCGGCCGGCGGCCATCCGGTTGGCGGTCCTCGTGGACCGGGGCCACCGCGAGCTCCCCATCCGCCCCGATTTCGTGGGCAAGAACGTGCCGACCTCCCAGAAGGAGATCATCAAGGTGAAGGTGAAGGAATTCGACGACAAGGAAGAGGTCACCGTCGGGGAGGTCGTCGAGGGATGATCCTCAAGAGCAAGGATGTGCTCGGCCTGGAGGACATGAGCGCCGAAGAGATCCTGGGCGTGCTGGAGATCGCCTCGAAATTCCGCGCCGTGTTCGACCGTCCGGTGCGCAACGTGCCCATCATGCGCGGGCGTACGGTGGTGAATTTCTTCCACGAGCCCAGCACCCGCACGCGCATCAGCTTCGAGCTGGCCGAGAAGCGCTTGTCCGCCGACATCGTCAACTTCTCTTCCGCCACCAGCAGCTTCAAGAAGGGCGAGACCCTGCGCGACACGGCCGAGAACCTGGCGGCCATGAAGATCGACATGCTGGTGATCCGCCACAGCTCGCCGGGCTCGGCCCGCTACCTGGCCAACGTGCTGGATTGCTCGGTGATAAACGCCGGCGACGGCGCCCACGAACACCCCACCCAGGGCCTGCTGGACATCATGACCATGCGGCAGCGCCTGGGGGATCTGAGGGGCAGGAAGGTCACCATCATCGGGGATATCGCCCATAGTCGCGTGGCCCGCTCCAACATCTGGGGCCTGACCAAGCTGGGCGCCGAGGTGACCTTGTGCGGCCCTCCCACCATGGTGCCGGCCGCCCTGGCGCGCCTGGGTGTCGAGGTCGAATACGACCTGCGTCGGGCCGTGGCCGAGGCGGATGTCCTGAACGTGCTGCGCATCCAGCTTGAGCGGGGAGCCGGCAAGACCTTTCCGGGAAACCGCGAGTACCACCGCATGTACGGGATCACCGAGGAGATCGTGCGGAGCCTGAAACCCGAGGCCTTCATCCTGCATCCGGGGCCAATGAACCGGGACGTGGAAATCGCCGGGGAGGTGGCCGACGGCCCGAGCCAGGTCATCCTGGACCAGGTGGCCAACGGGGTGGCCGTGCGCATGGCGCTGATCTACCTGCTGTCGGGCGGCGATCCGGGCGCTCTGGGCGGGGTGCACTGAGACAACCAACCGGTCGCGCGGCTGCACCGCGGGCCGTCAGCAAAGAGGTCCGGGCATGCAATGGAGCTGGAAGCGGATCCCCGCCGAGTACCTGGTGACCAACGTGAAGCTTTACCAGGGGGGAAAGATCGCCCGTCGCAAGGGATTCCTGCACGTCAAGAAGGGTCGCATCGAGCAGGTGGGCACCGGAGAGGCCGCCCACGAGGGCTTGCCGGTCCTGGATGGCGGCGGCCTGGTCTGCGCGCCGGGTCTCATCGACATGCACGTTCATTTCCGCGAGCCCGGGCAGGAGGAGAAGGAGACCATCGCTACCGGCAGCCTGGCTGCCGCCTGCGGCGGTTTCACCTCGGTGGTGACCATGCCCAACACCGAGCCCGCCATCGACCATTCTGGCATGGTGCGCTACGTGGTGGACCGCGGCAAGGAAGCGGGCCTGTGCCGGGTCTTTCCCGCCGGGGCCATCAGCAAGGGGCGGCAGGGCGAGCAGATGTGCGAGTTCGGCGAGATGGTCGCCGCCGGGGCGGTGGGTTTCAGCGATGACGGCTCGCCGGTGGCCGACGGCAACCTGATGGCCAATGCCTTGAAGTTCGCCAAGGTGCTGGGGGTGCCGATCATCAGCCACGCCGAGGACCTGACCATCATCGGCGGGGGCGTCATGCACGCCGGCTACTGGTCCGCGAGGCTGGGCCTGCCCGGAATGTCCCGCGCGAGCGAGGATTCCGCGACCTTTCGGGACATAGAACTGGCCCGGGCCACCGGTGGCCACCTGCATGTCGCCCATGTTTCCACACGGGGCGCGGTGGACATCATTCGCCGGGCCAAGCAGGACGGGGTGAACGTGACCGCCGAGGCCACCCCTCATCATTTCAGCCTGGATCACGCGCGGTGTCGCGACTTCTCGCCCCTGTTCAAGATGAACCCGCCCCTGCGCGAGCCCGAGGATGTGGAGGCCGTCGCCGAGGGGTTGGCCGACGGCACAATCGACTGCATCGCCACCGACCATGCTCCCCACACCGCGACCCAGAAGGAGTACCAGTTCGACCAGGCGCCTTTCGGGGTCCTGGGGCTGGAAACGGCCTTCGCCGTGGGCGTGACCTACCTGGTCAAGAGCGGCGTGATGGATCTGGGAAGATTGCTGGCGCTGATGACCGAGCATCCGGCCGGAGTGCTGGGCCTGCCATACGGCCGGCTGGAAGAGGGTGCGGTGGCGGATTTCACCCTGCTGGACCCCGATTTCGTCTGGACCGTCGAGACGAGCCGGCTTCGCTCGCGCAGCCGCAACTCCAGCTACCTGGGCGAGCAGTTGACGGGCAAGGCCGGGGCCACCTTCCTGCGCGGGCGCCTGACCTGGCTGGATGAGGATGTGATCAAGGTCGACTGATCCCGGTCCCGGAACATAATATGCTAGAATGGGGTTCGGGCCTGGTGCGGGAATTCGTCGATGTGCGGCGTCTGACAGGTCTCTGGCCTGGATCGAGGATTCGTCTTGCCGAGAAGATTGGATTATGAAGTGGAAGGGCGCCCCCTGCAAAGGACATATGCACCGCTGCTGGGGACACTTGCGCTCCTGTTCCTGCTGCTGGCCGCCGGTTGCGCCAAGTACAACACCTTCTTCAACGCCAAGCGGGCGTTCGACAAGGCCGAGCAGGTCCGGGAAGAGGCCCTGAAGCAGCACCAGGATCCGCCCAAGCCCACCGGTCAGCAGAAAGCCGACTACGAGACGGCCATCCGCAAGGCCCAGAAGATCCTGGACAACTATCCCGGTCACAGCCTGACGGACGACGCCCTGTTCCTGCAGGCCAAGGCGCTGTACCGGCTGGAATCCTACCGCATGTCCATCCGCAAGCTGGACCTGCTGTTCACGAATTTTCCCCAGACCGAGTACCTCGAGGAAGCCCTGTACCTGCAGGGCCTGAATCATCTGCTGATCGGCAGCTTGGCCAAGAGCCAGGAGTATCTCGACCGCCTGGCCAAGCTCTTTCCCGACAGCAAGTACCAGGCCGAGACACGCAAGGTCATCGGGGACAACGCCTTTGCCATGAAGGACTGGGAGACGGCCTTCGACAGCTACCAGGAATACCTGGCCCAGAAGACCGGGGTTCAGGATCCCGACCGCATCGCCCTCAAGCTGGGCGAGTGTTGCTGGGAACTGCACCGTTACGAGGATGCCCTACCGGTGCTCGACAAGGTGATCGGCAGCACGTTGAGCAACGAGATGGCCTTCAACGCCAAGTTGCTCAAGGCCCGCATGTTGACCCGGCTGGGACGTTACGACGAGGCTGAAGCCCTGGTGGAGGAGATCCGTCCCGAAGCCGAGGTATTCAAGGCCCAGGGAATGGTGACCCTGGTGGAGGCGGAGAATCTCTACGCCCGGGGCAAGGGGGAGGACGCCACACCCCTGCTGCAGAACATGCCCGCAGAATGGAAAACCCCCGAGGTCAAGGCCCGGGTAGCGGATCTGCTGGGCCACCAGTTCATGGCCGAGGGCAAGTGGGAGGACGCCAAGGTCCAGTTCCAGGATGCGTTGCGCAACAAGATCGTCCTGGATGATCCCGAGGAGACGCGCCGTCTCAACGGCAACCTCAATGATTACCTGGCGGCCGAGACGGCCCTGAAGGACGCCAAGGGAGATCGTGTACCACGCCTGAAGCTGCTGGAGGCCAACGCCCTGCTGTTCGGGCTGGGGCGTCCGGGGCAGGCGGCCCAGCTCTACGTGGAGGCCGCCGTCGATACGGCGGCCGATTCCAGCGATGCCGCCCGGGCCATGTTCGGGGCGGTGGTGGCCTACCGGGACCATCTGGACAAGCCCGATTCGGCATCCCTGTTCACGACCATGTTGCAGGAGCGTTTTCCGACCTCCCCCCAGGCGTTCGAGGTCTCGGCGGACAAGGGCGGGCGGGACCTGCTCGAATACCTGCTGGACCTCAGGCGGCAGGAGCAGCAGGAGAATTATGCGGCTCTCAGCCCGGAGGAGCGGGCGGCCCTGGTGGCTGCGCCCGCCCGCGAGGATTCCACGGTGACCGGGACCGGCAGCGACCAGCCGGGTGTCCGGCGCCGGATGGTCTACCTGTCGCGCAGGCCCAACCTGGTCTTTCCGCCTCCGCAGATGGTCATTCCCCTGGGATCAACCCGTGCGGCCGGTTCCAACCGGGTTCCCGGTGTCGAGGGCGCCGCCGGTGCGGTGGTGCCGCCGGATGAGGCGGCAGCCGATTCCACCCGGGGAAGCCGGATCGGTCAGCCCCGGGTCGTACCGGAAAAATCCGTGCCGGATGAGCGGAAGACCGAGCCGGAACAGAAGAAGAAGAAGGAGCAGAAGAAACGCAGCAAGGACTGGGATCTTCTGCGTTCCCCGGTTCCGGGGGAGGCCCCTTGATGGCTGGGCCGGGATCGTCTCCGGTATGCCGTTGCCGGGGTGAGGTCACGGGGAATGAGCACGTCTGTTCGGGTCTGATCCGCCTTTCCCTGGCCCTGCCCCGAGAGCCGGGTTTCGTTCCTGGCCAGTTCGCCATGCTCAACCTGCCCGGGCCGGACGCCTGGACCTTCGGACGCCCCCTTTCCATCCTGGACTGGCAGGACGGCGTGGTCAGTTTCCTCTACCGGGTCGTCGGGCGGGGCACCGCGCAGCTGGCTGCCCTGAAGCCCGGTGATCAGGTGACGTTCCTGGGGCCTTTGGGCACGCCCTTTCCCACGGAATTCGAGGGGTGCAAGGTCGTGCTGGTGGCCGGCGGTGTCGGTCTGCCGCCTCTTTTCGCCTGGCGGCACCGGTTTCCGGGTTCCACGGTCGCGGCCTATTTCGGGGCGCGCAACGGCGAGGATGTTCCCTGGTCCCTGCTGGGCCCGGACTGGCAGATAGGCGTGGAGGAATTTTCCGACGGTTCACCGGAGCATGTACGCCGGGGGCTGGTCACCGACTTGCTGGAAGTGGATTTTCCGTCGTCCGAAGCGTCCCCGGATAATGTCATTCTGGCGTGCGGACCCTGGCCCATGCTCAAGGCGGTTCACAGTCTGGCCAGGGAGCGCCGCTGGACCTGCTGGCTGTCCCTGGAGGAACACATGGGCTGCGGGTACGGGGCCTGCAAGGGCTGCGTGGTGCCGGTGAACGACGGCGACGGCAGGTGGCGTCCGGCCACCTGTTGCCAGGAAGGTCCCGTATTCGACGCCGAACGCCTGGCGTGGTCGGAACTGGAGTGACGAAGATGTCCTTGAATCCCCAGTGGTGGAGCGTGGATCCCCTGGAACCCTTCCGGCTGGGTTCCCGGCTGATCCCTGGCAGGGTCTGGACGGCCTCAGGCTGCTTCGCGTACGGGTTGACCGGCCACGACATGACCGCCCCCGGATTCGACTCTCCCTTCATCGGCCTGGGTGCCGTCGTGACCAAGACCGTCACGCCCGGCCCCCGGCAGGGAAACCCCATGCCGCGTCTGGTGGAGACCCCCTGCGGAGCCCTCAACAGCATCGGGCTGGAGAACGTCGGCCTGGAAGCCTTCCTGCGGGATGTCATGCCTGCCCTGGAAACGCGGGGCGTGCCCTTCATCGCCAGCATCGCGGCCACTTGTCCGGAGCAGTTCGGCGAGATGGCCCAGGCGCTGCAGCAGACCGGCGGCGGCCTGCGGCACTGGCACGGGGTGGAACTGAATCTCAGCTGTCCCAACGTGGCCGAGGGAGGCCATGATTTCGGGAAGAACCCCGACACGATCGCCGCCTGCGTCGCCGCGGCGCGGGGCCCGTTGTCCGATCGTGCGTTACTGGCCAAGCTGACCCCCAACGTGGGTGACATCGCCGCCCTGGCCCGCTCGGCGGCCGAAGCGGGTGCCGACGCGGTCAGCGCCGTCAACACCTTCGTCGGACTGGATGTGGATCTGGCCACCGGCCGGCCCATCCTGCCCCGTCGTTTCGGCGGATATTCGGGACCGGCCATCCTGCCCCTGGCCCTGGCCAAGGTGGACGAGATCGTGCAGAAGGCCGGTGTGCCGGTAGTGGGTGTCGGCGGAATCGCCACGGCGGAGGATGCCCTGAAGTTCTTCGCCCTCGGTGCGGTGGCTGTGCAGGTGGGAACCGCCCAGATGAGGGATCCCTTTGCCGCCGCAGGCATCGCCCGGCGGCTGCATCATCCGGGCTAGGTGGTCTCGTCGGGCTCGGTCCAGTCCCCGGCCAGTTCGTCACTGTCGGCGTGGATATCCAGCTCATCCAGCAGGCCATCCTTGTCCGGATCGTTTTCCTCGGGCAGACCGTCGGGAAAATCCGCTTCCAGCAGGTCGGCGAAGGTGTCGATGCGGGAGAGGATCTGGTTGGCCAGTTCGTCCCCGACGGCAGCCGCCTTGTCCACCGGGCCCCGGGCGGCCAGGCGGTTGATGCCCGAGCCGGTGGTGCCGGTGATGACAAGCTGGGTCTGCTCGACCCGGGCCAGGGCGCCCACGGGCAGGTCCTGGTCAGAGATCATGCGCGAGCAGAAGGCCTGCTCGGCCTTCAGCTCGGCTTCGCTGGCCTGGGAGTGGAGGGCCTGGAGGATCTCGCGGGCTTCCTGGTCGCCGCTGCGGCCGATGACCACCAGCAGACCCTGGCCCGGTCCGGGCAGGACGAATTCGGGCGAGAAGATCTCCGAGACGATTCCCTGGATGCCCAGGTGCTCGGTTACCGCGGCCGGCAGGACCAGACCGTCGATCTCGCTGCGCCGCAGGTGTGTCTCCATGGCCAGGTCCACTCCGCCCTGGAGGATCTCGAACTTGAGATCGGGCCACAGGGCCGACAACCGGGAACGGGCACGCAGGGACAGCACCCCGACGGTGCCGCCGGCTTCCATCTCGTCCATGAGCCGACCCTGGCGGTTCAGGAAGGCATCGAAGGGATTTCCCCGGTCCGGTACGCAGAGGATGTCGAGGCCCTCGGGCAGGGGCAGGACCATGTCGTCGGCCTCCAGGACCACGAGTTGGGCCTCGTCGGCCAGGAGCATTCGCTCGAGAAACTCGACCTCCCCGCGGGAGGTGGCCAGGAACGGTTCGCCCTGCCTGGTCTTCTTCTTGACGGGGGAGGAAACGAGGTTCAGCTGGCAGCTCAGCCGCGGCACCGTTTGCTGCAGCTTGTCCAGCACGGCCTGGGTTTGGCTACGGGCCAGGGGATGGGAAAGGCTGCCGAAACTCAGGACCCGGGTTTTCACGTTGACGACCTCAAGCTGGGGTTGATGCTGCTTCCTGCGCCAGGAACTCCCCGACCATGGCTCCGATGCGGTGCGCATCGGCGAAGGGCAGGGCGGCGTGGATGGGCAGGGTCAGGATCTCCCGGCCGGCACGCTCGGCCTCGGTGAGGGAATCGTTGCAGCGGCAGTACTCGGCCAGTTCGTGGTGGTTCAGGGGTGGGGCGTAGTAGACGCCCGTGTCGATGCCCTCATCGGCCAACAGCTCGCGCAGGGCCCGGCGGTTCCGGGAACGCACCCAGTACTGGTGATAGGTGACCTTCATGCCGGCGCCGCCGTTGGGGGTCTGCAGACGGTTACCGGTCGGAATGTAGCTGTCGTAGATGGCCGCGACCTGGTCCCGGTCGCGCTGCTCATCGGCGAAACGGGCCCGGCGGATACGGATCACCATGGCCTGGATCTCGTCCAACCGGCTATTCCAGCCCGTGTACAGGTGCCCGTTCATGCGAACGGGCTGATGCCCGCGGATCCTGCGGATCAGCTCGGCGTCCTGCTCGTCGCGACAGAAGATCATGCCCCCGTCGCCGATTCCCGGCAGGTTCTTGGTGGGATAGAAACTCAGGGTGCTCATGCGGGAGCAGGAACCGATGGGTCGCCCGTCGTAGAAGGTTCCCCAGGCCTGGGCCATGTCCGTGATCACTTCCAGGTCGTGTTCGGCTGCGACGTCCAGGATGGGATTCATGTCGCAGGGAGCCCCGAAGATGGGCACCGGCAGGATGGCGCGGGTCTTGGGCGTGACGGCCGCAGCGATCCGTTCCGGGTCGATGTTCAGGTCCTGGGGCTTGATGTCCACGAAGACCGGGACCGCATCCAGCAGGATGATCGCCTCCATGGTGGCGTCGAAGGTGTAGGGAGTCGTGATCACCTCGTCCCCCGGTCTGACCCCGGCCACGGAGAGGGCCAGGAACAGGGCCGACGAACCGGAGGCCACTCCCACCGCTGCCGACACCTGGCAGTCGGCGGCAAGCTCCTCTTCCAGTTTCCGGACTTCCTCGCCCAGGATGTACTGGCCCGACATCAGGAAACGCTCGAACCCCGCCAGGATCTCGTCCTTGCAGGGCAACATGGGCGTGATCAGATCATATCGCCCGATATGTTTCGCACTGGGGTCGCTCATGACTTCCTTTCAAGCAAACGCGGTCCACCCCCCATGGGGGATGGACCGTTCAGGACAGCTCGGATGTATGTTCGGCGCGACCGAAGCAGTCATACTTGAATCCGAAACGCTCCAGGTAGGGACGATCATACACGTTCCGGCAATCCAGAAAAGCATTTCCTGTCATGGATTCGCGGAGCTGGTTGAAATCGAGCTGGCGGTACTGGTTCCACTCGGTGACCAGCATGGTGATGTCGGCCCCGCTGCAGGCTTCGTAGGGGGAATCCGTGTACACGAGATCGGGATGGAAGAGCTTGAAGTTCTCCATGGCGGCCGGGTCGTGGACACGGATGGTGCAGCCCTTGGCCTTGAGACCCTCGACCAGGGGCAGGGTGGGGCTGGAACGGATATCGTCGGTGTTGGGCTTGAAGGCCAGTCCCAGCAGGGCGACGGTCTTGCCCGACAGGTCGCCGGCCATGCGTTCGGCCTTGTCCAGGGCACGCCGGGGCAGTTCCGCGTTCACGGCGATGGCCGCGCGCACGATGGTCATGTCCCGGCCCCAGCTGTCGGCGATGTGGACGATGGCGTTGGTGTCCTTGGGCAGGCAGCTGCCTCCGAAGCCGAGACCCGCGTGCAGGAACTTGGGTCCGATACGCTTGTCCAGGCCCATGGCCTTGGCCACGTGGGAAATGTCGGCACCCACGGTCTCGGCCAGGGTGGCCATCTCGTTGATGAAGGAGATCTTCACGGCCAGGAAGCTGTTGGAGGCGTACTTGATGAGCTCGGCGGTCTCGATGCCCGTCTTGACAAGGGGGGTGTCCAGCAGGTACAGGGGCCGGTAGAGTTCGCTCAGCAGCTTCTCGGCATGTTCGCTTTCCACACCGACGACCACCCGGTCCGGACGCATGAAGTCCTCGATGCTGGAACCCTCCCGCAGGAACTCCGGGTTGCTGGCCATGTCGAAGGTGACGTCGTGCTTCAGGTGCGACTGGATGACCTTGCGCAATTCGCGGTTGGTCCCCACGGGTACCGTGCTCTTGGTGACGATGACCTTGTGGGAATCCAGGAGCTCGCCGATCTCCTCGCCCACCTTCATGACGTACTGGAGGTCGGCTTCACCGGTCCCGGACATGGGGGTCTGGACGGCGATGAAGATGACGTCCGCGTCGCGCATGCCCTCGGCCAGGGAGGTGGTGAAGAACAGGCGGTCCTCGGCCACGTTCTTCAGGACGAGGCGATCCAGGCCCGGTTCGTAGAACGGAATGCCGCCCTTGCGCAGGCTCTCGATACGGTCCTTGTTGATGTCCACGCAGGTGACCTTGTGGCCGAAGTCGGCCATGCATGCCCCCGATACCAGGCCCACGTAGCCTGTCCCCACCATGCAGATGCGAATCATGTCGTTTCCTTTCGGGCTTCAGCAAGTAATGCGGCCAGGGTGTGGGAGATCTCCCATTCCGGTTCCCACCCCGTACAGGTGCGCAGTTTCGAGTTGTCTCCGACCAGCACCGGAATGTCCGCGGGACGGGACCGGTCCGGATCCGGCTCGATGGTCACCGGTACCCTGGCTTCGGTCAGCAGCATGTCCAGACCCTGCCGGATGCTCAGGGGTTTTCCTGAGCACACATGATACACCTGGCCGCTGGTTCCGTCCTCGATCAAGGCCAGATAGGCCCTCACCACGTCGCGGACGTCCAGGAAGTCCCTGATCGCGTCCAGATTCCCCACCCGGATGACCCGGGGACCGCGGCCGGTCTCGGCGGCGGCGATCTGGCGAGCGAAGCTGGGAAAGACGAAGCGCTCGTCCTGCCCCGGCCCAGTATGACTGAAGGACCGTGTCAGGACCACACGCAGATCGTAGGACCGGACATACTGGCGGCAGAGCAAGGATTGGGCCGCTTTGCTGACGCCGTAGGGCGAGATGGGATTCAACGGGGCGTCTTCCCGCAGGGGCGGTGCATCCGGCGGCTGGGGCCCATACTCCTCGGCCGAACCGATGACCAGCACGGCGGGGCGCAGGTCCTTTGGCAACTGTCGCACGGCTTCCAGCAGGTTCAAGGTGCCCAGGAGGTTGGTCCGCAGGGTCGCGGCGGGTTCCCGGAAGGAGACGGCGGCCGAACTCTGGGCCGCCAGGTGGTACACCACAGCCGGTTGCAGACGCGCCAGGAGCCCGGCCAGGGTCGACCCGTCTTCCAGGTCCAGATCCATGTAGGCCAGGGTTCCTGCGGGACCGCTGTAGCGATACGCACCGGCCAGCTCGGGATCGGGACCGGACAGGACGAGTTCGCCCGCGGTAGCGGGCAGGGGAACGCCGTCGGGCTGTTTGCCGAGGCCGTACACCGGTGAACCGGCCTGCAACAGGGCGGTCGTCAGGTGCCGACCCACGAAACCCAAGGCGCCGGTGACGAACGCCCCGGACAGGGTCTGGCCGTGTGGTCGCGGGGACACCCCGGTCATCCGTTCATCAGCCGCAGCCACTCTTTGTACAGGCAGCGGTCCATGATCACGTCGATGCCCGCGTCAAGGGCCTTGGCGGCGGCCTCGGGATGCTCCACACCCTCCTGCATCCAGATCACCTTGGCCCCGGCGGCGATGGCGTCATCGACGACGGGGGGCACGGTCTCGCTGCGGCGGAAGATGTCGACCACGTCGATGGGAGGGGGCACGTCCCTGACCGAGGGGAACAAGGGAGCCTCCAGCACCGGTTCGGTGAGTACGGGGTTGACGCCCAGGACTTCCAGGCCGCGGCCCAGCAGGAAACGGGCGATGCCGTGGCTGGCACGATCCTCCTTGGGCGAGATGCCCACCACGGCGATCCGCCGCATGGAGGAAAAAATTTCCTTTATCCGCTCGTCAGGCGGGTTGAGAACACCCTTTTGGTCGCTCATGGTCCCTCTTTCGGTGTGGGGGTCATACGGCCGCGCAAAGATAACAGGAAGGGAAAATATAGCACCCCGGTCCGGGGGTCAACCCGCCTGAGCATCGATTCCGTGCTGGTTTTCCCCGGGCGGGAGCGATTTTTGCTTTCTCCCGGAAGCGCCGTGCTATAAAATAAATGAATGACCATTCATTTATGAGTGGCCACGGGCCACGGCGAGGCGGGAACCCCGCCGCCGTGGGCTCGGGCCGACCCTGAAGGAGAAGCCGTGAATCCCTTGTTGATGTCCCTGCTGCTGTACCTTTTCCTGGCCATGTTCGTCGGGACCATGGCGGGCCGGTACTGGATCCTGCGCGCGGGCGAGCCGGACCGTCGCCTGGACCATATCGGCCGCCGCGTCAAGAACCTGCTGTCCATCGGCTTCGGACAGAAACGGCTGCTCTACGAAAAGGCTGCCGGTCGCATGCACGTGGCCATCTTCACCGGTTTCCTGGTGGCGGCCGTCCGGACGACGACCCTGATCGGGCGCGGGTTCGACCCCGAGTTCCATTTGCCGTTTCTGGTGGGTCCGGTGGGCATCCTCTACACCTTCCTGAAGGACACGTTCGCGGTCATCGTCGTCCTGGCCATTCTGTACGCGCTTTACCGCCGCCTGGTTCTCAAACCCGCACGGCTGCATCTGAGTGGGGAGGCGGTGCTGATCCTGGTCTGGATCGGTGTCCTGATGATCAGCGACCTGGTGGGCGATGCGGCCCTGTTCCACTTGCGTCCGGACTATCCGGATCGCACGGGGGCCTGGGTGGCGAACCTGCTGACGGGCCTGTTCGACGGCCAGGATGAGGGACGTGTCCAGGCCTGGTTCAATGTCATGTACTGGGGACACGTCACCCTGGTGCTGGCGTTCCTGAACGTCCTGCCCTACGGCAAGCACTTCCATGTGCTGACGGCCCTGCCGTCGGTGTTCCTGGGCCGCCTGACTCCCAGCGCCGCCCTGGAGAAGATGGATTTCGAGGGACGCGAGGTGTTCGGCGTGGGCAAGCTCGAGGATTTCAGCTGGCGGCGTTTCCTGGACATGTACTCGTGCACCGAGTGCGGGCGCTGCAACGAGATGTGCCCCGCCGACCTGACGGGCAAGCCGTTGAGCCCGCGGGAAATCATCACCCATGAACGCGATCAGGTCTACGCCCTGGCCGGCCACCTGGCCGAGGTGGGCAAGCTCAAGGCCGCCGGGCGCACGGCCGAGGCGGCGGCCCTGGCCGCCGCCTACGAGCGGCCCGCCCTGATCGGCCAGGTCAACAGCGAGGACGCCCTGTGGGCCTGCACGACCTGTGGCTGGTGTGTGAGCACCTGCCCGGTGGTGATCGACCACATCCCCAACATCATCGACCAGCGCCGCTACCTGACCATGATGGAGGCCAAGGTGCCTGCGGCGCTGCAGAACGCCCTGAAGGGGCTGGAGAACAACAGCAACCCCTGGAACGTCGGCGCCGCCGCCCGCGAGGACTGGATCGGGGACCTGGAAGTGCCCCTGATGCGCGAGAAGGGGCACGCCGAGTACCTGCTGTTCGTCGGCTGCGCCGGCAGCTTCGACAGCCGCAACCAGGACGTGATGCGCGCCCTGTGCACCCTGCTCAACAGCGCGGGCGTGGATTACGCGGTGCTGGGGACCGAGGAGGGTTGCTGCGGGGATCCCGCCCGCCGCGTGGGCCATGAGTACCTGTTCCAGATGCAGGCGCCGGCCAACATCCAGGTTTTTCAGAAGTACGACGTCAAGAAGGTGGTCACCGCCTGTCCCCACTGCTTCAACACCATTGTCAACGAGTACCCCGATTTCGGTCTGCAGGACGTGGAAGTGATCCATCACAGCCAACTGCTGGCCGACCTGGTGGCCCAGGGGAAGCTGAAGGTCAAGCCCGGCGCCGCCACCACCGTGACCTATCACGATTCATGCTACCTGGGGCGGCACAACGGGATCTACGAGGCGCCGCGCCGGGTGCTCGGAGCCGTCGAGGGGATCAAGCAGGTCGAGATGACCCGCAACCACCGCGAGGGCTTCTGCTGCGGGGCCGGCGGCGGCCGCATGTTCATGGAGGAGGATCTGGGCACGCGCATCAACCACAGCCGCATCGCCGAGGCCGCCGAGACGGGGGCGTCGGAGGTCTGCACGGCCTGTCCGTTCTGCCTGACCATGCTGGGCGACGCCATCAACGAGACCGAGCGCGAGGAACAGCTGCGGGCCCGTGACATCGCCGAGGTGCTGCTGGAGAATCTGGACCGCAGGCCGTCTACTGCTTGATGGTCGACGTGCTTTGGGAGCCTTGGCCCAGTCCCGTACCGGGGCCGTAACCGACACCCGATTCGGGGGTCTGGCTAAGGCCCCAGACGGCATCCTCGAACAGGGGATCCTTGCCGTACATGCGATACAATGCCATGTCATAGACGATCTTAGGCCTGTTCTCGATCACCAGCGAGTTGTGACGGGCGTCCAGCCACCAGCCGAAGAATCCGTGTACGTTGTCCGTCTGGGGATCGAAGGCCGGCGGGTTGGTGCTGGTCCGGAAATCCCTGGTCTCCTTGAGCAGCCTGCCGGGGTTTTCACCGGTGAACCTGCTGCCGATGACGTCGCGGACGAGATGGTCGGCCCGTGCGATCTCGCCCAACTGGTGGTCCGTGTACAGGAGCATGATCTGCTCGGCGGGACTCAGATCCCGGCCCCAGTGGGGGGCCAGCAGGGCCTGGGCCTCGGGGAACCGCCTGCGGTCGATCAGGGCCAGCGCCAACACCCCCCTGGTCACGGGTTCCTCATGGCGCAGGTACCGGTCCAGCAGGACCTCGATCCGCCGGTCCGCCTCCCGGTCGTCCATGCGCAGGGAATCGGGTACGACGAACATGGCGTCGATCTCGCGCTGCAGGTCCGCGGTGATGCTGTCGGGGTTTGCTGCCACACCCAGGGGTACGCCCCGGGCGAATTCGACCACGGTCGCGGAATCGACTCCGGCCTGTTTGGCCGCGTCCAGAACCAGATCCCGCAGGTGCTGCACTTCCCTGTTGTCCGGGGCCACGGCCAGGGCGCGCTGCAGGTCGGCGGCGGCCGGGCCCAGCCGGCCATCCTGCAGACGGAACAGCCCCCGGTTGTAGAGCCCCGCCACGTTCCAGGGAGCCAGGGCGACGGCCCTGTCCATGGCCTTTTCCGCCCTCCCCTTCCGGCCCTGTCGGGCATAGGCTATCGCGAGCGAACGCCAGCAGATGGCGCTGGTGCTGTCTGCTTCCAGGGCGTGCAGGAAATTGTCCTGCGCCTGGAGGTAGTCCCCTGATTGCAGGTCGATCATGCCCAGGAGCAGGGAGGTCGTTGCATCGGGACGGCCGGAGGACCGGAAGGCCTCGTCGGCGGCGGACAGCTCGATGCGGGCGGGTTGGAAATCGTCGTTGGCGTAGTAGACGCGGCCGCGCAGGGCCCGGCACACGGCGGGCCTGATGGCCAGTTTCTCGAGGTAGTCGAGCATCTGCAACGCCCTGCCGGATGCCTCGGTGCGGCAGGGCCCCGCGGGAGCCTGGGCCATCATGTTGATCTGCAGACCGACATAGGAAAAGGGTGACCCCCCGATGTAGAAGCGGGGCCCGAAACTCGTGAACACCGGCAGCCGGGGATCGGGGACGTCCTGGACCTGGGATGTGATGTTGGCGGCCATGACCGGGTAGAAATTCCTGTAGGGCCGGGTGACGAATCCCACCGCATAGTAGAGGGGGGCCTTGGGGTCGTCCATCAGCTCGGCCAGCAGGGCGGCGTCCCGCCAGTAGCGGGCGCTGTGGGGGATCCGGGCCCGGTAGGCGTACAAATCCAGGTCGCCCAGCTTGTGGTAGGCCATCTCGGTCTCGCCGATTTGGAGCAGAGCCATGGCGCGGATCCAATTGTTGGCGTAGGCGGATTTCTGGGCCATCAGCCCCCGGTAGATGAAATCGTACCGTGGATATTCCATGGGTTGCATGCGCACGGCGAGGTCCATGGCCTCGGTGCAGCGGCCCGCGCCGGCCAGCAGCAGCCCCTTGACCAGCATCAGGTCCGGATCTCCCGGCCAGCGTTCCAAACCCTGTTCCACCAGGTCCAGTCCCGCCGGCCAACATGCCAGGTCCCGCAACACCCAGGCCTGCTCCCGGTAGATCTGCAGCAGGATGGTGTCATCAGGAGGATCGGGGGCCTGCAGGGCCGCGGTCCGGGCGCGGGCCAGGTACTTCCCGGCGCTGTGCAGGTCGCCGGCCACGGCGCTCAGTTTGCCCATGGCGGCCCAGCCCTCGGCGAAGGCGGGGTCCAGGTCGGTGGCCCGCTTCAGGTCCAGGAGGCTGTTGCCCAGGCCGAATCCCAGCATGGAAGTGGATGGAGGGGAATCCTCGAAGGACCGTTGGTCGACCTCGCTTTTGGCCAGGTTCTTCGCCTGACCCTCGAATTCGCGCCAGGAGGCGGCGATCTTCTCCGCCCGGGCCCTGTTCACGGAGCGCACGGAGTCGGGCCGGGAGGCATACTCGGCCAGGGTCCTGACGAAGGCCAGGGAATCGGGGATCGCCGCCTGTTCGAGGGTAGGGGAGGCCGTGAACGTGTCGTGACCACCTGGGCCACCCGCACAACCGATCAGCAACAGGACCAGCGCAAGGGCCGGAACCATCCACGTCTTGACCATGATCGACCCCCACCGGCAAACTGCATGGATGATTGCTTGGGCGCTGGAAATATCTCTGCTCAATAGTTACGGAATGAGAGTATGGATTCACGGAAGACGGGTCAATAGGTGGCGGCTTGCCAAAAAAGACCATTCCTGTTATGAATTTTCACCCTTGCCGCGATGTTCAGGGAAGGCCATCCTGGCGGCGAACCATCTCTTGTTTCCTGTTGTCCATTTTGCGGAGGAAGTCATGACCGATTATCAGCCCGTCCGCGCCACCGATCGTCTGGACCGTATCTGGTGCCGGGGAACGGAGTTCCTCGGCAGCGAGCTGCCCATAATGTGCGGGGCCATGACCTGGGTCAGCGATCCCCGTCTGGTTGCCCGCATGAGCAACCTGGGGGCTTTCGGGGTGCTGGCCGCAGGCAACATGCCGCCGGAGATGTGGGCCGACTACATCGACGAGACGCGCACCCTGACCGACCGGCCGTTCGCGGGCAACTGCATCACCATCGCGCCCAACTACCGGGCCCACCTGGACATCCTGTGCGGGAAGAAGGTGGGGCACATCGTGTTCGCGGGGTCCATTCCCCGGGCCCAGGAGGTGCGGCAGGCCAAGGACAGCGGCGCCAAGGTGCTGTGCTTCGCCTCCACCAGGAGCATCGCCAAGCGCATGATCGATTACGGTGCCGACGCCCTGATCCTCGAGGGGAGCGAGGCCGGCGGGCATATCGGCCACGTGTCCACCATGGTGCTGCTGCAGGAGATCCTGTTCCATTTCGACGAGGTGCCCGTGTTCGTGGCCGGGGGCATCGCCACCGGGCGCATGATCGCCCACCTGTCCCTGATGGGGGCGGCCGGGGCGCAGATGGGCACCCGCTTCGTCATGGCCAGCGAGTGCAATGTCCACGACAGGTTCAAGGACGTGTTCCGGCGGGCGCGCTCCCGCGAGGCCATCGCCACGCCCCAGTACAGCGCGAAGCTGCCGGTGGTCTCGGTGCGGGCCCTGAACAACCATGCCATGAGCCACTTCGGCGATCTCCAGCTGGAGCTGCTTGAACAGCTGCGCGGGGGGGGCATCACCAAGCAGGAAGCCCAGTACAAGGTCGAGGAGTACTGGATCGGCTCCCTGCGCAAGGCCGCGGTGGATGGGGACATCGAACACGGGTCGCTGATGGCGGGCCAGTCGGTGGGGATGCTGGAGAAGGTGCAGCCCTTGCGCGAGATCCTCGAGGAGATCGTGGCCGAGGCCGACCAAGCCTTGGCGGATGTGGAGCGGTTGCTGAAATCCTGACCCCGCCGGCGGCCGTATCAGGCGCCGATCCTGGTCTTGGCGCCCGTGTCCTCCTGTTCGAGTTCCCGCAGGGCATGCCGGGCCTGCTCGCAGCCCGGGTCGATGGCCAGGGCGTGGCGCAGATGATCGCGGGCGGCCCGGGGTTGACCGGCGGCGGCGTACATCTTGCCGAGGTTCAACCAGGGCTCGGCCACACCCGGCAACAACCCGCAGGCCCGGTTGAGGGCCGTACGCGCCTGGTCGCCCCGGGCCGCCGTCAGGTGCCAGACTCCCAGCGTATTGTGATAATGGCCGTTGTCGGGGAACAGGTGCAGGGCTACCGACAGCAGCCTGCCGGCCACGTCGTGCTCGTTCCGGCGCAGGGCGATCTGGGCCCGCAGATGGCATGACTCGGCCAGCTGACGGTCATCGGCGCAGCCGCTGCCCGCCACACCCGCCAGCTGGGCATCGGCCTGGTTCAATTGTCCGCACTGGAACAACAGCCAGCCCGCGGTCAGACGCCGGTCGGGATGGAAGGGTTCGAGGATCAAGGCGCGGTCGATGGCACGCAGGGCCTCGTCGTAATCCCCGGCGTTGATGGCGCAATCGGCCAGCTCGGCCCAGGCCTGGGCGTTGCGGGGCTCCAGTTCGGTCTTGCGTTTGGCCAGTTCCAGATAGAAGGCCGATTTTTCGGGGTTTTCCCGGAGGGTCCCGAAATGATGCACGGGAATGTCGCTGTCGGCCACCGGCAGACCCGCTTGGGTCACGGATTCCTCCACGGTTTCATGCAGGATGCCCCGGAAACGGATGTCCTCCCTGGCGGGGAACAGCCGGATCTTCGCCGTGGGGGTGAACCCGGGCGCCGGAGGCCACGGGCCCGGCAGGGCGTGGGGGTCGTCATCGGGTACGGCCCGCCACCCTCGGCGGCTGTAGAGTCCCGGCAGGTAGTTGCGGGTGACCATGCG
>Ga0164318_10000325_pt1 | contig 34819 bp, 38 predicted proteins | sample GuaBasSedimGuay9_FD_113734 | JGI IMG/M metagenome (GOLD analysis project Ga0164318, IMG submission 113734) | Subseafloor sediment microbial communities from Guaymas Basin, Gulf of California, Mexico - Guay9, Core 4571-4, 0-3 cm | ecosystem: Environmental > Aquatic > Marine > Hydrothermal vents...
TGAGGAAGTGAAATTTCCTCAATTTTTACTCCTATTTCTTCATACCTTTTAATCGCCTCTCTGACCACTTTTTCCACTTCTCTGTCTATGCCTTTTATAAAATACTCCTTCGGAATCCCGATTTTTAAGTTTTGGAATTTGGATTTTGAATTTGATTTGGTATAATTTGGGTTCTGAATTTTGGATCTTAACTCAACAGAAGTTGAATCCATTGTATCTTTTCCTTTGATGGTATCAAATACAATTTTTGCGTCTTCTACGGTTTTGGTAAGAGGACCAATTTGATCAAGCGAGGAAGCCATAGCAATAAGACCATATCGAGAAACTGCCCCATAGGTGGGCTTTAATCCTACTACCCCACAAAAAGATGCCGGAAGACGAATTGAACCTCCTGTGTCAGAACCAAGAGCAAAAACACATAAATCAGCAGCAACTGCAGCTGCTGAACCGCCAGAAGAACCTCCTGGCACGCGCTCTAGGTCTCGGGGATTTTTTGTTGGAAAGAAAGCAGAATTTTCGCAAGACGAACCCATAGCAAATTCATCCATATTGGTTTTGCCCAAAAATACCACGCCTGTTTTTTTTAGTTTCTGGATAACTTTTGCATCATAAGGAGCAATATAATTTTCAAGAATCCTTGAACCAGCAGTGCATTTTATGCCATCAACTAAGATATTATCCTTTATCCCTGCTGGAATTCCTGCCAAAACTGGAACTTCCTTTTCTTGTGAAATCAAATCATCAATCCTTTTGGCTTGCGAAAAAGCCAGTTCTGAGGTTAGTGTTAAAAACGCACCTATTTTTTTATCTAATTTATTAATCCTATTTAAAAACGCCTCTGTCAGTTCAACAGCAGAAAACTCTTTTTTTCTTAATCCATTATGAGCTTGAACAATGGTCAATTTATGCAATTCCATATTAATTAAAGCACTGCCTTAACCTTTATATACTTGCCCTGTTTATTTGGTGCTAAATCAAGCAGTTTTTGACTTCTAACTCCTGAACCTTGACCTTGCTTATCTTCTCTTAATACATTTATCACCTCAACTGGATGAGAACAGGGCTCAACCTGCGAGACATCTATCTCTTTTAGCTTTTCTATATAGTCCAAAATTAAACAAAGCTCGTTGTTTAGGTTGTCAATTTCATTCTTAGAGAGCTTAAGCTTGGCTAATTTAGCAATATGTTTAATTTCTTTTTTGCTTATCATAAATTTAGACGCTTATATTTTTTATTTTGGTAGTTCCTCGCTTTCTATCTCCACCAAAACTTCAGAGAGTTCATCAATATTTTCTAACACTATTCCAGCTCCTCTTACTACCGTGGTCAAAGGATCTTCGGCAACCTTTACAGGAATTTTTGTCTCTTTAGCAATCAAGGCATCCAATCCGCGAAGAAGACCGCCTCCTCCAAGTAGATAAATGCCCTTTGACATTACATCAGCCAAAAGTTCAGGAGGAGTTTCTTCAACTGTTGTCTTAACAGCGTTAACTATTTGTTTTATAGATTTTTCCATGGCCTGATAGATGTCTTTGTTGAAAACTACAATCTCTTCAGGTAAACCAGTGGCTAAATTCCTTCCCCTTATTGGCCATTCTTTTTTTTCTTTTAAGGGTATAGCAGAACCAATGTTGATTTTTGCCTCTTCTGCAGTTCTCTCGCCGATTAAAAGTTTATATTCTTCCTGCATAAAATTGATGATATCTTGATTAAGTTTGTCCCCTGCCACCCGTAAACTCTTTGAAGAAACAATACCTCCCAAAGATATTATTGCCACCTCAGTAGTACCGCCTCCAATGTCAATAACAAAATTTCCTCCTGGTTCTTGAATAGGAAGACGGGCGCCAATGGCAGCTGCCATTGGCTCTTCAAGTAAAAATACTTCCCTGGCTCCTGCATTCTTTGCAGCATCACATACTGCTTTTTTTTCTACCTCGGTAACACCACAAGGAATACCCACTATTACCCTGGGTCGTGGAGAAAAAATAAATCTTCTCTTATGCGCCTTCTCAATAAAATATCTTAACATCTGTTCAGTTACTTCAAAATCTGATATAACCCCTTTAACCAATGGACGGGTAGCTACAATATGGGCTGGTGTTTTGCCTACCATTTTCTTTGCCTCGTTACCAATAGCTAAAACCTGACCTGTTTTTTGATTAACAGCTACCACTGAGGGCTCAAAAATTACTATACCTCGGCCTTTAACATAAACCAGGGAATTAGCTGTTCCCAAGTCAATAGCAATATCCTCTGAAATATATGAGAAAATTTTGTTAAACATTAAATATAAAATTTTTAATTTTTATTAAATTTTCAATGATTCAATTTGTAATGTTTAGAAATTAGAAATTAGAAATTTAAGGATTGTAATAAGTCCTTTATTCTTATTAATCTCACTTTTTTTTCATCTCTTTTCTTAAATTCCACACTATTCTTTTTTAATACTCTTTCACTTATTACAATCCGCAATGGTATTCCAATCAAGTCAGCGTCAGCAAATTTTTCTCCTGGTGTACTGTCTTTTCTATCATCATACAATACTTCTATATTGTGCTTTTTCAACTTCTCATATAATTCTTTAGCAGTTTTATTCAATTTCTGAGTATTCTCAATTTGGATTAAATGAACAAAATAAGGAGCAATCTCTTTGGGCCATATAATTCCCTTTTGGTCATGATAAACCTCTACTACTGCACCCATCAAACGAGGAGCCCCTATTCCATAACAGCCCATCATTACCAGCTTCTTTCTGCCATCTTTGTCAGTAAACTTAAAATCAAATGGTTGAGAAAAATTTGTCTTTAACTTAAAAATATTACCTACTTCTATGGTCTTTTCTTGCCTGAAATTTTTTTTACCGCAATAAGGACACTTTGGATAGTTCTTCTTGATTTCTCTATTGATGCTAAAATTGCAGTTTTCACAAATATAGATGATATCTTCTCCTGCTGGTGTTGCCACCTGAAACTCCTCAGAGAATTTAGAAAAAGTGCCTCCAGAGGCCAAGGTTAAATAGGTTTTCTTTCTTAAGCCCACTCTTTTCAAAATTTTAAAATATGCCCTCTTAACCTTCTCATAATAACTATTTAAATCTTTTTCATCACGATGAAAAGAATAAAGGTCTTTCATACCAAACTCTCTGGTTCTAAGCAGTCCTGATTTCACTCTTAACTCATCTCTAAACTTGGTCTGAATCTGATAAACATAACAAGGTAAATTTTTATAAGAGGAGATATATTTTTGAACCAAGGGCACCACTACCTCTTCATGGGTTGAACCTAGGCCGTATTCCCGGCCCTCTTTGCCTTTTACCTTATAAAGTTCTTTAAAGGCTTTCCACCTACCGGTCTGCTGCCAATTGTTTTTAGGAATCAGTACTGGCATTAAAATCCTCTGCCCTCCGATTGCATCTATTTCTTCTTGAATAATTTTCTCTATTTTTTCTAAAACCCGCAAGCCCAAAGGCAGATATGTATAAATACCTGCAGCCAGTTTATCAATAAAGCCGGCTCGAATTAAAAGTTGAGCATTAATGCTTTTTTCACCTTTTGGCTTTTGTTTTATTGTTTTGGTAAAAAGTTGAGATTGTAGCATATCTAAAGCAAACGCGCTATGTCTTTAATAGTTACAAAAATCATAAGGCCAATGAGTAAAAAGAAAAAAACAGTATTAATTTTTTGCTCTAATAATTGATCAACAGGTCTGCCTTTAATTTTTTCAATACCTAAAAACAATAACCTTCCCCCATCAAGAGCTGGAATTGGTAAAATGTTAAAAATAGCTAAGTAAATAGAAATCATTGCGATAAATTGCATATAATAACCTATTCCAAGCTGAGCTGCTTGTATCATTAAGGAACCAACGCCTACCGGACCTACCAAGCGTGCCTGAACCGGAACACCTGAAACTGCCTGTGCAATTGCTTGATATAAACCCTTGATTATTAGATAGGTTATGCTCAAAGTGGCTTCTATTGCTTTAATTGGTGCTTGATACCAAGAATAGGTTTTTATAGCAGTTCTTGCCAAACTAATACCTATTGCTCCTTCTCCTTTCGGTGGTGAAACTCGAGGAATCAAAGAAACATCAAGGATTTCTTGCCCTCTCTGAATAGTCAAAACTATCTTCTGGCCCTTATGTTTGCCAACAAACTCTTGGATTTCTTTCATTTTATTAATTGATATCTGATAATCAATGCCTGATAATCGCCTAATAACATCTCCAGGTCTAAGCCCTGCCTTTTCTGCCGGCGAGCCGGGAGCTATTGCGGTAATTAAAACCTTTGCCTGGGGGTTTTGAACCTCATCGCTAATCGCTTGTAATGTTCCTGTGACAAAAACAAAAGAAAGAATAAACCACGCAATAAACCAAAAAGCAATTACTCCGCCTGATATAATCAGAGCCCTCTGCCAAATCGGTTTTGAATTAAAACTTCGCGGATCTCTTTTTTTTCTTTGAGATTTACTTTGAACAAGTGGCTCTGCCTCATCTCCATAAATTTTCACAAAAGCACCAAAGGGTAAAAGATTTAAGGAATACAGTGTTTCTCCATACTTCTTGCCAAAAAGCCGAGGAGGATATCCAATTCCAAATTCATCAACCCTCACTCCTAATTTTTTGGCTATAATAAAATGGCCAAATTCGTGAAAGACGAGTAAGCTGATTATTGAAAAGAAAACAATTAAAATAGTCAAAAGCATAAATAATTAATTTCTAATTTTTAATTTCTAATTTCTATTAAATTTTTAATTTTTAAACTTTAGAAATGAATGATTTCTTTGAAAATTGGGGTCTTGAAAATTTCACCCTGTGAAATAATTCCGATTTATTGGAATTAAAAATCAAAGATTTTTATTTCACAGGGTAAATGAAAATTGAAAATTGAAAATTTTATAGTTCTATTTCTCTTTTTTTCCGCTCCTTCATTTCTTCAATCTTCTCATTATATTTATCAATTAATTTCTGAAGTTCGTCTTTGCCTCGATATTTATCATCTTCTCTAATTTCTCCTCTTCTGAATCCTTCCTGAATTTCTCTCCAGGCATATTCTCGCCAACGTCTTACTGTTTGCCTTGCCTGTTCTGTCTTTTCTGCTAAAACCTTGAGTAAGTTTTGACGGTGCTCCTCGGTTAAGGCAGGGACAGAAACTCTTATTACCTCTTTTTCAACGATAGGAGTTAACCCCAATCCTGACTGAGAAATCGCTTTTTCAATGGCCTCTATAGACGATTTATCCCAGGGCTGAATAGTAATATGACGAGGGCCTGACGAACTTATTGCTGCTAGTTGTTTAATGGAAAGCTTGGCTCCCATATAATCAACCATTATATCCTCTACTAAGGAAGGAGATGCCTGGCCAGTGCGAAGTTTTATTAACTCTCTTTCTAAAAAATTAATAACCTTATCCAACTCTGGCTCAATTTTTTTAATAATTTCTTTATAGTCCATATATTTATATTTTAATATAACAAAATATCTAATCATTGACAAGTAAAAAATTATGCCGAGAACAGTTCTCGGCATATTATTCTTGGCAGAGTAGATTATAATAGCAAAATATTTAATTGTCAGCAAGAAATTTACAAAATTATTATCCCGCGCTCTAAAGGAGAAAGAAATTATAAAAAGGGACTCTTGCCCCTCTCAAAATAATTTTTCATAACTAATTAAAGGTTATAATTCCAGCATCAGGATTTCCAATGCTAATCTGCGGTTGACATTGGTTGAAGAAATTAAAAAATTAGTCCGCTCTATAGTCCTTATAATTCTGAGAAGCTTTGACAAGGAATAACCTGTGACCTGGCCATTGATTGTTTTAATTAAAATATCCCTAAAATAAATAAGCCATAGATCTAAAACCTGACTTATCTCTTCTCCTCTCTCACTTAAATCTTTCGCATATTGAAAACGTACGTCTAAATTTGATTTAGTAAGCAGAATAATGTCCTTTATTCTTTTATCTTGGACAGGCACCTTCTGAGGCGGTTTATAATAAAACTTAATCACCTGACACCGCGAAACAATAGTAGGTAAAAGCATCTCTGAGTTATTACAAATTAAGATAAATATAGTCCTGCCTTTTGGCTCCTCAAGGGTCTTCAAAAAAGCACTGGCTGATTCTTGATTCATCTTTTCAGCATACTCTATTATCACTGATTTATAATAAACAGAATGCGGATGTAAACTTAATGCTTTTCTTAATTTTCTAATTTGAGAAATCTGAATTTCTCCGGCTTCTGGCCTTATAATAAAAAAATCCGGATGGACCTGCGCTTGAATATCTCTACAAGAACGACAGGTTTGACAAGGCCTTTTTGAAAATTCTTTTTCCTGACAGTTTAATAATTTAATAAATTCAATGGCGGTGGTTTTCTTTATTAAATGTTCTTTACCTAAAAATAAATAAGCGTGAGAAATGTTCCCAAGCTCAGCTGTTTTTTTTAGAAACTGCCACTGCCATTTATTAGATTCTGTTATTGTCATAATAGTGATTATCTTTTACTCATCAGGCTCTTTTTATAAATGTCAAGGCCTTCCAGTACTACCCCAGTTCCTTTTGCTACGCAAAACAAAGGATCCTTAGCAATAAAACAAGCTACGCCTGTCTCCTGAGCTATCAGTTTATCAATATCTTTTAACAAAGCACCACCACCGGAAATAATCATACCCTTATCCATAATATCTGCAGAAAGTTCGGGTGGTGTATCTCTAAGCACAATTTTGATTGCTTGAATAATTTCATTAAGAACCTCAGAAATTGCCTGGCAAACCTCATTAGAAGAAATTTTAATGTTTTTGGGAAGCCCTAAAATTAAATCCCTCCCTCGGATTTCAAGCTCTTTTTCTTCTTTTGCCGGTAGGGCAGTTCCGATTTTAATCTTTATCTCCTCGGCTGTCTGTTCTCCTATAGCTAAATTATATTTCTCTTTAATATAATTAGATATTGCTATGTCCATCTTATCACCTGCTGTTCGCACTGAACTTGAGGTTACAATCCCGCCAAGGGCTATCACTGCTATTTCTGATGTGCCTCCGCCAATATCAATAATCATATTGCCAGAACAGGAATTTATAGGAATCCCGGCGCCAATAGCAGCTAAAATTGGCTCCTTGGCTACATATGCCTCTTTAGCTCCCGCACTAAGCGCAGCTTCAATTACTGCTCTTTTTTCAGTAGAAGTAATACCTGCTGGTATAGAAATCATCACCTCTGGCTTTAAAAAACGAAAATAACCAATGGTTTTGTTAATAAAATATCTAATCATTGCTTCTGTAATCCGATAATCTGCGATTACCCCATCTTTTAAGGGACGAAACACCTTGATATTATCAGGCGTACGGCCAGTCATTTCCTTTGCTTCTTTTCCTACAGCCAAAATCCTATTCTCCAAAAGAGAAACTGCCACCACTGAGGGCTCATTTAAAACCACGCCTTTTTTAGGAATAAAGACCAAAGAATTACAAGTACCAAGATCTATGCCTATCTTTTTTGTGAACATAAAGAAAAATTTCTAATTTCTAATTTTCAAACTGTTTAGAAATTAATTTATTGAAAATTATGTTTTAACTCTCTGAATATCCGCTCCCAACTGCTGTAATCTTTCTTCAATTCGCTCATATCCTCTGTCTATCTGATAGATATTATTAATAGTGGTCCGGCCCTTAGCTAAAAGTCCAGCGATAACCAAAGAGGCACCTGCTCTGATATCCCAACTCTCTATGCTCAATCCCTGCAAAGGAGTTTTGCCAAATACAAGGGCACGATGAGGATCAACTATTTCTATGTCTGCTCCCATTTTCTTCATCTCCTGTAAATAACCAAATCTGTTTTCATACAAGGGGTCATGGATTAAACTTTTTCCTTGGGCCTGAGCTAAAAGAGGAGTAATAATGGGTAATAAATCCGTTGGAAAACCAGGAAAAGGAAGCGCCTGTATTCTAACTGGCTTAAGATCTGGTGAATAAGAAACTTGTACAGAGTCCGGACCTTTTTTTAGATTAACACCGAGCTCTTCTAATTTATCTAAAAACATGTCTAAATGGTCTAGGTTCATTTGTCTTATTTCCACTGTGCCCGGAGTAATTGCCCCAGCAACAATAAAGGTTGCAGCTTCAGAAGGGTCAGGAATAATCCTATGCTCAACCCCCTGTAACTTATCCACTCCTTCAATGATAATAGTATGAGTGCCTATTCCCTCAATTTTTGCTCCCATTTTCTTTAACATTCTTCCCAGATCCTGAACCTGGGGCTCACAGGCCGCTCCTTTTATAATTGTTCTGCCTTCAGCTTTTACTGCTGCAAGCATTAAATTTTCAGTAGCTGTAACGCTGAATTCTTTTAGAATTAACTCTTGACCCTTGAGATTGCTTCTTTCAAAATAGTAAAATCCATCTTTAGTATTAATTTTAGCTCCTATTTTTTTCAAGGCCTGTAAATGAACAGTAATAGGCCGAACGCCAATTCTATCTCCTCCAGGATGAGGAATTTTAAAATTCTTGAAACGGGCCAGCAAAGACCCAATTAAAAGAACTGAAATTCTTGTCTGTGGGACTTTCTCAAAATCCATATTTTGAGGGTCTATCTGTTCTGCCTTTATTTTTAATTTTCTTTCAGATACCCATTCTGCTCTCACTCCCATACTTTTTAGAATCTCTATTAAACAAAAAATGTCTTCCACCAAAGGAAGATTATCAACCAGGCATTGCTCGTCAGTTAAAAGGCAGGCTGATAATATCGCACCAGCTGCATTTTTATATCCTCTAACCTCAATTACTCCTTCTAATGGTTTTCCGCCTTGAATAACAAATTTTTCTGCCATATCAATTTTATCCTACTTTAAAACTTCTAATCTGTCAAATCCAATAGTAGAATTTGTATTTATTCTATATTTAGGATTTTTCTTTGAACACTTCTATAGCAATTTCACTACAGCACAAAAAAACAAGCCAAGACAAAATGTCCTGGCGCTTTTATATTTTTATGGGATTGGAATACTTAAAGTTCCTCAAGCACACTTTGTACTTGTTCAATCCTTACTGGATCACCTACTTTCTTGAAATAATCTAAAAGATCCTCAAACACACTTTGCATTTGCTTAACCCTTTCCGGATCACCTACTTTCTTGAAATAATCTAGAGCTTTCAGCCCATACGTTAAAGCTCTAAATTTAAATTCTTGCGACTCTTCTTTATCAGCAAGTTGATTATAGCACTCTGCCAGCCGTGCCTGAGTCATTGCCTTGCCCCGTTCATCATTAGCTTCCTCCCTAAATATCATTGCTGTTTTATAAAACAAAATTGCCTTATGAACACTTCTATACTTTTGCTCAATATAAGCAAGATTCTGGAAAAAATCACCAATTTGTTTAGCATCTTCACTTTCAACAATCGCTGCTAAAAGAGCTTTTTCTGTTTCCTTTGCTTCCTTGGACAATATCTTCATTCCAGCGTAAGTTTTTAAGATATATCTCTGAAACATTGAATAAACTCTTTGTATCGGATCTTTTCTTCTTAACCGAATCGCTTTTTCAATCTCTATAAGGGATTCCTTATATCTTCCCATTGCCTGCAATGTCCTCGCTTTGTGATGAGAAATATCTCCCATCGCCCTTTTCCTCATATCATTACGAAGTTCTTTTGCTATCTTTTCTGCTTCATTAAGCAGATTTAAAGCTTGGTCATACTCACCTTTCATCCGCAAACTATTTGCCGTCATAATCAATTTATCAATTTCTCCTTTTTTATTTTCCGTTTTTATTTCATCTCCTACTGTTTCTCCCATTTTTTTCTTTCACCTCATATTCTTTTATCAACGAACTCATCTAAAAAGCTGGATTTTCCAGCTTTTTATCCTCCGTTGTATAACAACATAACAAACTTCTGTCTTTCTGTCAATTTTTGTCAAACTTAAATCTCTATCTCCCCACTTGAATTTTTTAGCCCCTGCTGATTTTGTCAAGTGGAATTTTTAAAATTTTTAATGAACTCTTTGCATTAAAGACACTATCAATAAAACAAAAATTCCGCCAAGAATAAATAAATTGCTAAACCCCAAAAAACCAACAATTAAACCAGCAATTAGAGAGCCAAATGCTGCTCCTAAGGGTGAAAATATCGTATCTATCGCGCCTGCCTCTTCTGGATATTGCCTTAATTCTTGAGAAACCAAACCGCTTCTACTAGAATTAGCTAAAAAGGCTCCAACTGACTTTGCCATTATAATCAAAAAAATTATTAATGCTGTTAAATAAAATGCTTTAAACAAGAAAAGGAATTTAAAACAAAATCCTAAAACACCAAATAAAACAGTAAAAAGCCCAAAAACTAAACCGCCCTTAATAATGTGTTCCTTACTTTTTTTGCTTTCTAATTTTTTAATCACTAAAATAGAAATTGGCAGAAATGCAACAGAAAGCAAAGAACCAAAACCAAGAATCTGATTTTGGGACCAGCCAATGTCTTTTAAAAACAAAACAAAAAATGCGCGATAAAATCCTGCCAGAAATAAAATTGAAAAAGAAATTAAAATAAAGGGCAGGATACTTTTTTCTTTAATTTTGGCAAAAGCTTTTTTATAATTTAAAATGACTCGCTTTAATTCAAATCCGTCATCTACTAAAGCCAATGCCGGTTTTCTCAAATACAAGAAACAGAAAATAGCATTAAAGATATGGAAAGTCAAGCTTAAAACAAAAACGCCTACAAAATCAAATTTCCAAATAAACAAAGCACCTACTACTGGAGCAAAAGCGTCAGCATAAAATGGAGAAGAATAAAACCAGCCAAAAGACCTGTCAAAATTCTGTAAATGAGAACCCATTAAAACTGCCCTCATTGAAACAAAAAACAAGGCAGCTGATATTCCTAAAAGTATCTGACAGAGATAAAAAACAAGCTGGTTTTGGATTACAATCATTGACAGAGAATAAAAAGCGTAACCTAAAATTCCTAAATCAGCTAAAATCGCTGGATTGATTTTATGGTTTAAAAACCCCACAATCGGAGAAAAAACAGCAATAGGCAAATAAATTAAAAGATAAACATAACCAACCTCTGGCAAGGAAAAACCACGAACAAACAAAAATAAAGGAAAAAATAAAGAAAAAAGCTTGTAGCCAAACATCAATAAAAAATGAGAAACAGTCGCCGCGCCAGTAATCCTTTCAATTTTTGGTATGTGAAAATTCATTATAACCTATTTTAACAAAAAATAGGCCAAGACAAAATGTCTTGGCATTTAAATAATAGAATATGTTGCTCTCTCCCTTGGAAAGGACACGCTCATCTGGTTATGAATTTCGCTTAAATACTTTCTTGCGCTCTCTCTATATTTCTGATTAGCGCTAAAACTTAGCGCCCACAGAGCCATTCTGCACGTTCTTTTACCCCAACCGGAAGGCAACCGGTCTCCTAACTTTTTCAACTCATCTGGAGAAACCCAGATTATGTCATCTTTCCCAGGGGCCTCTCTCCATTTCCACTGTGATGGTAGTACGGGAATCCCTAAAGCAATATCTATTTCCTTTGTTTTTCTCTGGACCAATACTGCCCTGTATATCCCTTCCCAATCAATTCTCTCAATTCCTTCTGAAATCTCTATCTGGGGTTGTTCTTCTTTTAATTCTCTTTGCAACGCCTCCCATAGTACTTTTACCTCAGGTAAAATCTCAAGCTCAGGCGCATCATTTGATATATCACTCACTATTCTGTCTGTCAATAAACCTCTTCGTTCCTCCAGTACTCCCTTCAGAACTAAAGTATTAAACAATTGTTCTTTTTCTTCTGGTTCCAGTCCTCCCCCAGGCAATTCATACTTTCCTTTAAAACTCTTGCCTGGGATTATAGATTCCTCTTCTTTTCTTCTCTGTAATAAAAGCTTTCCTTCTTTGTGCAAAACCCCCGCAAATACTCCAATTGTTATTTCCATTTTTATTTCATCTCCTACCGTTTCTCCCATTTTTTTCACCTCATATTCTTTTATCAACGAACCCATCTAAAAAGCTGGAAAATCCAGCTTTTCATCTTCCGTCCTTTAACGAGATAACAAACTTTTCTTTTTTTGTCAAGTCCAAATCTCTATCCCACTTGAACCTCTTTGCACCTGCGAAATTTGTCAAGTAAAATAAAATACAGAGGCCAGGCCTCTGCTTTTTTACCAAAAAATAAGAATCAGCCAATCACTTTGACTAGGCCTATAAACTGCACAGAGAACATTTTGAATTTATTGTCAAATACTTTTCTTCCATCTTTTTTATCTTTTCTTCCAATTCTCTCAGTATTATCACCGCCTTTTCTGTTTTTTTGCACACTTCTCTTGCTTTTTTATAGTTTTCTATAGCATCGGTTATAACACCATCTTCTAAATAAAGATCACCTATCAGAAAATAGCTCATTGCTGCAATTATAAAATGTTTATTATATTTTGCTTTCCTTGCCTGCTTTTCTAAATCCTTTATTCGCTTCTGATTAAGCATTCTTATCACCTTTATATTATTTTAAAATAACAATGAGTTTGTTTTTATATTTTAGCAAATTTTTTGATTTCAGTCAATTAAAGATGTAAAATAGATTTAATATGACCAAAAAATCACAAACGCTTTTATTCTTATTCTTTGTCTGCCTGTTCTTTTTGATTGCGCCAATACTTGTGCTCTATTCCCAAGGATATCGTCTTGATATAGAAAAAAAAAGAATTGTACAAACAGGAGGATTATTTTTAAAAATCCAACCCACAGGTGCTGACATTTATATTGACAGTAAATTTCAGAAAAAAACTAATATTCTATTCCCCTCTGCGTTAATCCAAAATCTTATACCTAAAAAACATAAAATACAGGTAAAAAAACAAGGATTTTTTCCTTGGCAAAAAACCTTAGAGATAAAAGAAAAACAAGTAACAGAAGCAAAAAATATTATTTTAGTTCCTAAAAATCCAAAATTTGAAATTCTTGCACCCTACCGAACCGAAGATTCTAACTTAGAGCTAAACAAAAACATAAACACAGAGAATTTCTGGTTTTCGCCCTCTCAAAAAAATCTAATCTTGAAAGAAGTTGATAAAAATGGGTGGCATTTAAAGCTTTACAATACTGAAAAAAAAGTAAAAAGTTATTTAATCAGTGAGCAAGATATCTCCAAAAAACAAGTAGAAATAATTGATTTAAAATTCTCTGCTGACTCCAAGAAAATTCTCTTAAAAACAGGACTAAAAGAACAATTAAAATACTTTATTATTGACCTAGCCAAAAGTCCTGCTGGTTTAATTCCTCTTGATTTTTTAGGAAAAAATATAGAACAGGTCTCATTTAATCCAAAAGATTCTACAAAGATATTTTTTCTTAAAAACAACCAGCTTTTTGAGGGAAACCCTATTGATAAAAAAATATCCCCAGCGTTTTTAAAAGATGTTTTAACTTATCAGGTCGTTTCAGAAAAAATTTACTTTTTGGAAAAATCCGGATTTATTTTTGAGACCACTCTTTCTTTTAACCATAAGGAAAAATTAAATAAAACCCCTTTTCGCTTAAAAACAGAAACCGGATATAAATTAGAAACCCTTGATGATTTTATTTTCTTAAGAGAAGAAAAAAACATATACTTGTTTGACCTACAATCAAAATCTTTCAAAAGGTTTTGCGAGGCCACAGTAGATCTAATCCTCTCTCCTGACTCTAAAAAAATTGCTTATATAAACAACAATGAAATTTGGGTTTTTTTTCTAAAAGATATCACTGGCCAACCAAAAAGAAAAACCGGGGATAAGGTTTTTTTAACCCGCTTTTCTAAAAAAATTGATCATATCTTCTGGTATTCTCCTTTTTATTTAATTTTTAACTGCGGAAATAAAATAAAGGTCGCCGAAATTGACGACCGAGATACCCTTAATATAGTGGACTTAGCTAAATTTAATAAGCCAAAGATTTTTTTCAATCAAAATAATAAAAAACTATATATATTAAGCCATGGCAATTTATATGTTTCTGAAAAACTGCTACGCTGATTTTATCTCTTTTGCCACTGGGGCGCGCGTCGGGCACGCTTTAAGCCAAACTTCTTTCTTTCTCTCATCCGAGGATCGCGAGTTAAATAACCGGCCTTGCGCAATCTTTTTTTGTAATCAGGATTAAACATAACAAGGGCGCGAGCAATTCCATGCCGTATAGCTTCAGCTTGAGAGTGTACACCACCTCCTTTTACCTTAACCAAAACCCTAAATCTACCAAGGGATTTCATTTTATTTAAAGCGCCTGTAGCGATCTGTTGAAGCTCAAAAGTTGGAAAATAATCTTGGCAGGGTTTATCATTTATTAGAAGCTCCTTTTTTCCCCTTGTCCATAATCTCACTCGCGCCACAGCTGTCTTTCTCCTGCCTACTGCTTCAATATAGCGCGCTTCTTTTTTCTTCTCTTTTATCGTAGTTTCTTTAGAAGTAATTTTTTTTGCTTTTTTCTTAACCTTTTGTTCAACTGCTTTTGGCTTCTTTATTTTTTTTGTTTCTTTTGTAGTATTTTTCTCCATAAATAAAACAAAAATTATTCAAATTTTAATCTTTTTATTTGCTTTGCTCTTAATTTATTCTTTGGTAACATCCTCCATACTGCTTTTCTTAGAACCTTAGCAGGGTCTTTTTCAAAAAGTTTTTTTAAGGGAACCTCTTTTAGCCCTCCTAAATAACCAGTATGATGATAATAAATCTTCTTTTCCATTTTTTTTCCTGTAAACTTAACTTGAGCAATATTTTTTACAATAACAAAATCACCCATATCTTTATATGGAACAAAATTAACTTTATGCTTGCCTCTCAATAAAATGGCAATCTGGGTGGCCAACCGACCCAAGACCTTACCTGCTGCATCAATTGTATGAGTTTCTCTTTGCATAAATTTCTAATTTCTAATTCTAATTTTCAAACTGTTTAGGAATTAAGTCATTGAAAATTATTTCACTAATTCTATTATTGCCATCTTTGCGCCGTCACTTTTTCGCGGTTCAAGTTTTATAATTCTAGTATATCCTCCCTGTCTATTTTTATATCTTGGCGCAATTTCATCTACTAATTTTTTTACCACTTTCTTATTCAAATAACGACATAACAATCTTCTGGAAGATAAATCTCCTTTTTTTGCTTTGCTTATGTATTTCTCAAGAATCCTACAGGCCTCTTTTGCCCTTGCTTCAGTTGTTGTAATCTTTTCCTGCAAAATAACAGCACTAATCAGTGCCCTTAATAATGCTTTGCGCTGGTCGCGTTTTCTACTAAATTTTCTGCCTTTTTTTTGTTTCCGCATTTTATTTTACTTTTTTCTTTATTTCCCTTTTTTCTTGGTCTTGGTTTTTTCGGTCTCCTTGTCCTTCTTGGATTTTTCTTTGTTTGCTGTAGTCATAGCTGAGTCAGATTTAAGAGCTGTAGCATTTTGACCCTCCGCTTTATCCTCAGCCGTACTAGCAAATAGAGAAAAAAGCTTTATTAAAATTTCTAATGCCTGCTGAAAGGCCTGCTCAGGCGTTATAGTGCCATCGGTCTCTATCTCTAAATTTAATTTATCAAAATCTGTCCTCTCGCCTACTCGCATATTCGCAACCTTATAACTTACTCGCTTAATCGGTGTAAATATAGCATCTACCGCAATTGTACCTATCTCTAACTTTTCCTTTTTTCTTCTTTCAACCGGTTCGTATCCAATACCTTTCTCAATCCGAATTTCCATCTCTAACTCTGCTTTTTTATCAGTTAAGGTAGCAATATGGGCATCTTTATTCACAACCTCTACCTGAGATGGAAGCTCGATATCTTTTGCTTTCACCTCCTTTTCTCCCTTAACCTTTATTATTCCTGTCTGAGGATCGTTTCCATATAATTTAAACCGGAGTTTTTTAAGATTAAGTATAATCATTATTACATCCTCTAATACACCGGGAATAGTTGAAAATTCATGCTGGACCCCCTTGATTTTTACCTGAGTAACAGCTGCGCCTGACAAAGAAGAAAGTAGTACCCTCCGTAAGGAGTTTCCAATAGTTGTGCCATAACCTGGATATAAAGCCACAATCTCAAAAAGGGCTTTATTCTCTCCGGTTTTAGTTATTTTTGGCTTAAGAGGTAAAGGTATCATAAAAATTAGCTTTTTAGAAATTAGCTTATTAGCTTTTTAGATAAAATCTAATAAGCTAACAAGCTAACAAGCTAAAAGCTATTTTAACGTGAGTAATATTCAAAGATGGCTGAAATCTCAACAGGCGGAGCTACCTCTTTTAAGGTTGGTACCCCGATAACTTCTCCTTCTATGTTTTGCTTATCCAAACTAAGCTTCAGCCATGAAGGAGGTTGATGTTTTTTTAAGGTTGGAAGAATGTTTTGAAAAAACTTGGTTTTTAGAAACTTCTCTCGTGCAGAGATTTTATCTCCTTTTTTTAATTGATAAGAGGGAATGTTAACCGGTTTGTTATTGACAAGAAAATGACTATGAGAAACCAATTGACGGGCCTGTTTTCTCGTGGAGGCAAGTCCTAATCGATAAATTACATTATCAAATCTCATTTCTAATTTTTTGATTAAAAAATCAGGTGCATTTACTGCTCTGCCCTTATTTTCAAGAATTTCTTTTACATAATTCTTAAATTGTCTTTCTTTTAAATTATATAAATTTCTCAGCTTCTGCTTTTCCTGTAACTCTCTTCCATATTCAGATAAACCTCGTGGCCCTCTTTTCCCTTTCTCGCCTGGCGGATAGGGCTTCTTTGTCATTATCTTCTTGCATTTCTCAAACAACACTGCTCCAAGCCGGCGACAAATTTTACATTTTGGCTCGCTCATATTATTTTATTTATTATTTTATTATACCCGTCTAACTTTTGGAGGACGGCACCCATCATGAGGAATTGGTGTAATGTCTTTTATAGAAATAATATCCAATCCTTGACCTGCCAGGGACCTAATGGCAGAGTCACGGCCGCCTCCAATTCCTTTTACTAATATCTTAATCCTTTCAATTCCTATTTTTTTAGCCCGCTGAGCTAAAACCTCTGCCGCCTTTGAAGCAGCAAAAGGCGTGCCTTTTTTTGTCCCTTTAAAGCCAATATTGCCAGCACTCGTCCAAGTCAAAACATTACCTTTGGGATCCGTTAAGGTTATTATAGTATTGTTATAAGAAGAAGAGATATAAGCTCTCCCCTCTGTAATCTTAACCTTTTTAGAAGGAACCTTCTTCTCCACTCCCTTTTTAAAGGCCTTCTCTACCTTCTCTCTTTCCTTAAGTATCTCCTCTTCTGTTTGTGTAACGATACGTTTCTTTCCCATAATTTAGTTTATTAGCTTTTTAATTTTTTACAATAATCCTTATAAGTTAACTGCAAAGCCATGCCTGGCAGGACCGGCAAAAGATTACACGCTTTATTATTTTGGTGCAGGCGGCGCCTTTCTTCCGCTGGTCATAGTCTTTCTGACATTTCCTCTGATAGTCCTATTATTTGTTCTGGTTCTTTGTCCTCTTACCGGCAAACCTTTAATGTGACGAATCCCTCGCCAGCAGTTAATATCTTTCAATCGTTTGATATTAAGCATTACCTCTCTACGAAGGTCTCCCTCTGTTTTATATTTTTTCTCAATGATTTCCTTAAGCTTATTAATCTCTGAAGAACTTAAGTCACAAGTCCTTTTATTATCAATCTTTGCTTCCTTTAAAATTTTTTCACTTAAAGACCTGCCTATACCATAAATATAGGTTAACGCGATTTTTATTCGTTTGTTTTCTGGTATATTAACACCTGCTATTCTTGGCATAATTAATAAATTAAATGTAAATTCCTAAATTCTAATTTTCTAAATTCAAAAGTATAAGGAATTGAACTGGGTAGGGTTTCAAATTTCAGAATTCCTTAACTCTATGAAGGTCATCCTTGTCTCTGCTTATGTTTTGGATTCTTGCAAATAACATAAATTCGTCCCTTCCGACGAACAATTTTACAATCTTTGCAAATTTTTTTCACTGATGGTCTTACCTTCATGTTCCCTTGCCCTTTCGGGCCCAATCAAACTCAAAAAAACTCAAAGCTTTAGCTTAAGGCTCAAAGCTTTAGCTTAAGGCTCAAAGCTTTAGCTTAAGGCTCAAAGCTTTTTTTATTAATTTTAATTAGCTTTTTAGTTTTAAGCTATAATTTCGTGCTCTGTATTTTGAGTTTTGAGCTTTACTTCCCTCTATATACAATCCTTCCTCTGGCCTTATCATAAGGACTCATCTCTACTGTCACCTTATCACCTGGCAAAACCCTGATATGATACATCCTTAACTTGCCAGCTAAATGAGCTAAAATTGTGGTTCCATCTTCCAGTTTCACTCGAAAAAGTGTATCCGGCAAGGTCTCTAAAACAATTCCTTTTTTTCGTAGAGTTTTTTTATTATGTGGCATTAATGCTCTTAAAATAACAAATTTATTATGTTTAGTCAACCCCCACACCAAACAAGGACAGGGCACCGAAGGTACCAAAATTAACGAAGTTAGTCCTCGTTCTGGTGTGGGGGTCAAGCCCCATACCATATCAAGCACTGATCGCCGCAGTATTCATTTTGTCTGAGGACTAATTTCTTTTAATTTGACTTTTATTCTCTTAGTATCCTGAGGAATTTTTTTAAACCAAAAAGGGAAAAATTTGATCTTTGCCTCTTGTATCTCTGGCTGAGCTCTTAATATAGATTCTGCCTCCTCAATTGACTTTCCTTTTACCAGCTCTTTTAAAGCATTAAAATCAATCTTAGAATAGATATTACTAGAAATTTTCAAATTTAGAACAATTTTTTCTGCTTCTATATCTATTTCCTCAACAGAATACTCAAAAGCCAAACTGTGTTCTACCAACTCTTTACTTTCTGAAATCTGAGATAAAACAAACTGTTTAACAAACTCCTCTAGCTCGGACTCCTTAAACGCTAATGCCTTAGAACAGGTCTTTACAGAATAATTAAAGGTTTCTAATTCTGTTCCTGGCTTAACTAAAGAAGAACTTTCTATAATTTTTTGAGTTAAGGCCTTGTCTAATAAAATAAAACCTGAAGGAATTTTGTCTCTTAAAGAAAGCTCTGCTTGTTTTATGGCTTTTTCTTCTAAAATATGCTTTGCTTTATCTAAGTCCTCCTGGGTTACTTGCTTTACTTGCTTTTTAAAACCTCCACTCATATCTGAAAAGGATCTTGCATAAGTAGTATAATAATAAGAGGTGCCAACTAATCCGGGAACTGAAAAGGTAGCCGGCTTTATATTATACTCTTCTCCCGGCTCCATAGCCAGTACTTCTATCTCTACAAAAGAAGGAATAACTTTGCCTTTTTTTATTTTAGCGGGGGGGATATAAATTCTTTTAGGAGAATAAAAGTACTTCCCTGAATCAGATAAAAAACGGGTTTCCGGTCGTAGGGTCAAGGATTCAGGAGGGTTATGGGCGTTATAGACCTGAATTATACCCTTAGCCCTTTCTTGTTTCCAAGCTATGCCAGTAGAAGGAAACTCCTGCCAGAATTCTTTTTCCTCTTCAAAAACCTCTGCAGAAACAGCGCCTCCTGGTTCTATAACAACGCTTTGCTCAAAGCTAACAGTTTCTATCTTGGGTAAAATCTCAAAATTAAATTCAAAAAAAACAAAATTGGCTGAAGTTACAAAGAAAAATACAAAAATTCCGATAAAAATGAGAACTATTTTTCTTTTTTGAGATTTTTTTGGTTTTTCTCCTTTGTGTTCTCTATCTCCTGCAATTTCTTCAACAGGACTAGAAAGAAAATTTTTTTCCGGAGGGATTATATCAAAAATTTTCTTTACCATAATGCTTTTAACTCACAAAAAATATAAATTCAAATGTTTGAGGTTCAAAACTCGTTTTGAATTCTGGATCTCGGATTTATTTTTTAGCTTAGATCCTACTCCACCTATATCCTCCCCTTTTCCAAACAAAAAAGGATTAGGGCAGGACCTCTAGCACTTTTTGCAGAAAAGTGGTAGGGATGTTCCTTTTCTCTTTAAGTGACTTTAAAATTTTGCTTAATTTTAAACTGTAATCTTGAGAGTTGGATTTTATCTTATGAAGATGGATTATTTGGATTTTGGATTCTCTTCTTTAAGAATCGCTCTTATCCGTCTTACACCCGCGCCAGATGACTGTTCCTTAATTATTTTAAAAATTCCTAATTCTCCTGTACTCTTAACATGAGGACCAGCGCAAATTTCTCTGGAAAAATCTCCAATTGAATAAACCTTTACTATCTCTGGATATTTTTCCTTAAAAAAAGCTAAGGCGCCTGATTTAATTGCCTCTTCCAAGGGCATTTTCTCCATCGTCACAGATAAATCTTCTTTAATTTTTTGGTTTACAATATCTTCAACTTTTTTTAATTCTTCAGGACTTAATTTTCTATGATAAGAAAAATCAAACCTCAACCGCTCCGGATTTATATCAGAACCCATTTGCTTTATCTTTTCTCCTAAAACTTCGCGTAGCGCCTGATGTAAAAGATGGGTAGCTGTATGAAGTCGAGTCATTTTTATCTTTTCTTCTTCTGTCTTTGCCTGTTCAATACCCACTCCTCCAAATTTCTTTTGCACTCCTGCCCGAGAAATCTCTTGATGTTTTTTTAGTTCATTTTTAAATCCTTGTTCATCTATTCGAAACCCTCTTTCTTCTGCTAATTCCCGTGTCATCTCTAAAGGAAATCCATAGCTCTGATATAGATTAAAAACAATATCTCCGGGGATAACCTTCCTCTGTTTGCTAACTTTACTCTTGCTAAGAAATCTCTCCACTCTATCGAAATACCTTAACCCTTTTGCTAATGCCCTACTAAATTTCTCCTCTTCGTTCTGGATTACTGTTATTATATCAGTTTCTTTTGTTTTAATTTCTGGATATACCTGTCCATAAATCTCTATAATTTTTTTAATCACATCCACATACCAATTTCCTGCTAACTCCCCTACTACTTTTTGTGATTTTTGTAAGTCCTGTTTGAATGGCTGTCTTCTTTGAGAGGTAGAAAGAGGTAGATTCAAAACCCTAGCACTTCTCATTGCCCTTCGTAGAATGCGCCTTAAGATATATCCCCTATCAATATTACTGGGCAAAACTCCATCAGCAATCAAAAAAACAGCACCTCTGACATGGTCAGCAATAATCCGATAGGATTTATGATTTAAATTATAAGGTTTAGAAGAATTCTTTTCAATTTCTTGAATAAGTGGGGAGAATAAATCGGTCTCATAAGCTGAAGGTTTATTTTGCAGAACAGCAGTCAACCTTTCCAGTCCTATACCGGTATCTATATTCTTTTGGGGCAAAGGAACATATTCATAATTTTTGATTTTTGATTTTTGATTTTTGATTTTTTTATCGTATTCCATAAAAACCAAATTCCAAATCTCTACAAAACGGCCGCATTCACAATTAGGTCCGCATCCTTTTATACTGCACCTTCCTCTTCTGAATTCCTTACCTCTGTCATAGTGTATTTCCGAGCAAGGCCCACAAGGACCAACCTCTGCAGTAGGCCCCCAAAAATTATGCTCCATTCCAAATTCAAAAATTCTCTCTCTTGGAATGCCTTGCTTTTCCCAAACCTCTATAGATTCTTTATCCTTGGGAATCTCTTTGTTCCCTTTAAATACTGTTATCCATAACCGTTTTTTATCTAAACCGCATTCTTGTGTCAAAAACTCTAATGCCCATTTTATTGCTTCTGGTTTAAAGTAATCTCCAAACGACCAGTTGCCTAGCATTTCAAAAAATGTATGATGGGTATCATCTCCTACCTGGTCAATATCTGATGTCCTAAAACATTTCTGTACAGAACAGACCCGTTTATAACGCGGTTTTACCTTACAGGAGAGTTCAGGCACGAATTGTTGCATTCCAGCAGTAGTTAAAAGAACCGATTCATCCTCGGGAATAAGAGAGCTAGAAGGCACAATCTTATGGCCTTTTTGTTTGAAAAAATTTAAAAATTTCCGTCTTAATTCAAACGAAGTCATTATTTTTTTGCTTCCTGGCTTAAGGCCTGCTCATACTCCTGGGCAATTTTAGTAAGCTCTCTGGCTAATAACTGCATTTTTTGGTTGACCTCTCTTATCTTTTTTTCAAGCCCCTCTTTTTCTTTCTCAAGCCGTTCTATATCCCTTTCAACTCTTTCTTTTTTGATTTTTAATTCTTGGCTTTTTCTCATAATTTTACTTATCAATTATTAATTATATCATTCCTCTCGCATTATATTATAACCCATTATTTATAAATTAACAATAATCGGTTTCAAATTTGGACGAGTGCACAAATCTGAAACCATCTTAAGGATATTATCTGTCTGCACTCAATAGCTCCTATCAATTATTCCTCCGCCCAAAAGCTCATCTCCCTGATAAAAAACCACTGACTGGCCTGGAGTAATTGCTCTCTGTGGCCTTTGGAACCTTAATTTATACCTTCTGGTTCTTTTATCCTTAGTAATTATAGTACTGGCTTCTTTATGACGGTATCTGATTTTTGCTTTAACCTTCAATGGCAATTTCGGCACTATACCTGAAATCCAATTAACACCTTTAGCCAAAAGCTCCTTTTTTGCTAAATCCCTTTCATTTTTGGTAACAATCAAAATATTTCTCTTTATATCCTTAGCCAAAACAAAATAAGGACCTCCTCCAAGTTTTATGCCTTTTCTTTGACCAATAGTATAAAACACCAGGCCCTGATGCTGACCTATTATTCTTCCTTTAGTATCAATAATTAAACCACATTTTTGCTTAATATTTTTTCTCAAAAAATCACTTGTTGTTTTTGGAATAAAGCAAACATCCTGAGAGCTAGAACCTTCATATACTGGAATGTTAAATTTCCTTGCTAAACTTTTTACTTGCCTTCCTGTATAACCTCCTATCGGGAAAAGGACCTTTTTTAGCTGTTTTTGCTTTAATCCCCACAAAAAATATGTCTGGTCCTTTTCTTTATCCTTCGCCTTTAAAATCCTCCACTTGACTTTTTTTGCCCCTGCTGAAAAATTCAAGTGACTTATTCGCGCGTAATGTCCGGTGGCTATGAAATCAAATTTAATTCCTAATTTTTTAAGTTTCTTCAATAAAATTCCAAACTTAATTTCTTTATTACAAACCACACAAGGATTTGGTGTTGTTCCTGCTTTATATTCTTTTAAAAAATAATCAATGACTTTTTTCTTAAACTCTCTTCTTAAATCTAAAACCAAAAAAGGAATTCCTAAAACCTTAGCCACTCTTTCAGCTCTTTTTTCTGCCTTTCTAAATCGGGGCAAATCGCAAAGCTTCATAAAAACTCCTTGAACCTGATAACCTTTCTCTTTCAGCAAAGCCGCGGCTACAGAGGAATCTATGCCTCCTGAGATTGCTACTATTACTTTTGGATTTTTGATTTTGGACATTTTAAAAAATTGTCTCGGATTTCAATATCTGGATTTCGAATTTTACTCAAGTATAGCATAAAAAAACGCCCAAGAGAATTATCTCTTGGGTATGGTGTTTTGTTCTAAAATAAGTTAAGCTATTCTTTTTACCTTTCTCTTTTTCCCATAATAAATTGCTCTACCATTTCTCTTGCTTTTTCATCAGTAAATTGATAAGGAGGATGTTTCATAAAATAAGCCGAAGCTGAAATAAGAGCTCCTCCAATTTTTCTATCTAAAGCCAATTTTGCCAAGCGAATAGCATCAATTACACAACCGGCAGAGTTTGGGGAATCTTCCACTGAAAGCCGAAGCTCCAGATTAACAGGAACATCTCCAAATTTTCTTCCCTCTATTCTAATATAGCAAATTTTATTATCTTTAAGCCAAGGAACATAATCAGATGGGCCAATGTGCAAATTCTCATAACTCAACCTCTCTGAAAGTTGGGATTGCACGCTTTCTGTCTTTGAAATTTTTTTTGACTTCAATCTCTTGCGGGAAAGCATATTTAGAAAATCAGAATTTCCGCCTATATTTAACTGATAACTTCTGTCAATTCTGACGCCTCTTTGGCAAAAGAGACGACTAAGAGCACGGTGAACAATTGTTGCTCCCACTTGGCTTTTTATGTCATCGCCAATACAGGGCAGGCCTTTGTTTTCAAATTTCTCTGCCCAATTCTTATTAGAAACAATAAAAACCGGCATCGCATTAATAAATGCCACACCTGCCTTTAAACAACAGTTAGCATAAAATTCTGTAGCTTTTTGAGAACCAACAGGACAGTAATTGATTAAAATTTCTGCTCCTGAATTCTTTAACTCTTCTACCACATCTACCGGCTTTTCCTTGGCCATTACAAATCTTTGACTTTCGGGATGTTCTTTTGTATGTTCTGCAACGCCGTCAAAAACCGGTCCCATTTTTACTTCTACTCCTAAATGTGGTATATTCTTATAAAAGACCTTAGTACAATTAGGCGGAGCAAAAATTGCTTCAGACAAATCTTTCCCTACCTTCCTTTCATCAATATCAAAAGCAGCCACCGGCTCAATATCTGATATCTCATACCCTCCTATAACATTATGCATCAAGCCGGGAATAGAATTTTGATTATCCTTTACATTCCTATAATAAAAAAGTCCCTGCAAAAGACTAGAAAAACAATTCCCTACTCCAGCTACGGCAATTTTGATAGTTCTTTTAGCCATAGTTTTATCAATTTTTAATTTAACACCTTTACTAACTATTTTACCATTGTAAAATAATATATCAAGCTCCAGCTTGTGGATAACAGATTCTATAAATTTTTATATATCTTTCCAGGTCTTAGGAAAGAAAACAGAAAATCATTTATGCAACCCTTTCATCGTCTTCAAAAAACTAACACAATTGGCAACCTCTGGCTTTATATCCTGTCTATGCTAAAAAAAAGACCGCTTTACGGTTATGAAATCCCACGATTAATTAAAAAAGAATTCAGCTTCAAACCAGGAAAAATTACTCCATATAGGGTACTTTATCGGTTAGAAAATCAAAAATTTGTGAAAAGCAAAATAAAACAGAGAAAGAAAATCTATACAATTACTGGAAAAGGAGAAGACGAATTAAAAAGGGCCGGGATTTTTTACCAGGACCTTATTAAAAAATTATTTTAGAAGAAAAAAGCTTTACAGTTTTATTAAATACAAAGAAATTCAATCCTGTAAAGCGCTTAAATCGGCTTTTTCTATTTTTAGGTGTATCTATCTGCCACTACCGAAGCCACAAAGGACTCTGGTTTTATTTTTGGCTCAAATCCATTACCTTTAATAAGGCCTGTTACTTCCCTTATCATATCCTTGGTTATCCCATTTTCTCCTATATCAGCATGAATATAGCGGAACTCATAATTTAGTTTTTCTCCCTTTTTGTTTTTAATCTCCTTGTCTAAAAGCTCTCTCAAATAAAGAGCCAACTCACAGGAGAGTAAAACCTCTTCTAAGATTCTCTGACGTCTATTATAAAATTTTTTCTCTGGATTATTTTTATAATTTATTTTTTTCAGAAAAAACCTTCCGCCTTCTCCTTTGCGCAAAATAACAATTGCTACTGGGAATTGAGGATTTTCTTCTGATGACGAATCACAACCCACAATAATATCATAAAACTTTTCCGGCTTTTCTTGCATATAGATAAGTATCTCCTGACCAACCTGTTCTAATCTCAAATTTCCTTTACTGGGATTATAAAAATAACCGGTCAAAAATTTATTCATATTACATAATAATAACAAAATTCTTTTTAAAAAGCAATCTAAAATAAAAAATCTCGCAAAATTCTGCGAGATTATTCTAATGTTTTAAACTACTAAGCAGACATACAGTGCTATTGCTAAACATCCAGCCGCAAGAGTTGTTAGAAAATTGATAACGTGTGTAGTATCAACATCTCCCTTCTTCTCTATAGTGCAACCAAATACACTGTCAATCACAGACCCAAAAAATCCAGCAAACAAACAAATCAGAAAAACTATCATTGGATATCCCCAAAAAAGCAGAAGAGAACTAATAATCCCCGAACCAAGCAGGGCAAATGCAAATCCTTCATCACTTACCGCGCCCGGCGTTCCAATAGGCACTCTTTTTAAATTTTTAATCAACCTTGGCTTTTTTCCATAAATTTGACCGAGCTCAGTAGCGGAAGTATCTGCCAAGGCACAAGCCATAGCGCCTATTAGTCCAAAAAGAAAAACAGAATAAGAAAATAATATATAAAGCCAAGCAAAGATAATAGCTGCTCCGCCATTGGCAAATACATTTTTCCAGGTTCTTATCTCTTGTTCCACTCCAAGCTTTCTTTTTAATGTTTTTTTATAATGGGAAAAGATGTTTCCCACTATAAAAAATAATATTAACGGTTCTATCCATTTTATTCCGCCGGCCACGAGGCAAATAAATCCGCATATAGCAGTAGCCAGTATCGCTGATTTGTCAATCTTTTCTTTTCTGTACGCGTAGTACAAAATTACTCCAATAACAAATATAGCCAAAATACTCCGGACATTAAATACATTTTCTATATAAGCACCTGTGTCCATTGTTTATCACCTCTTTATCTATATTTAAAACTAAAAGTTCTGATACTACCAATCTAACACACCTTATAAATATGTCAACTTATTGTGTTTACTATTTTGATAAATTCTTGAGGATTCAAAGAGGCACCGCCTATTAAAAGTCCATTCATTCCTGCCCCACCAATAAAATTTTTAGCATTTTTGCTTGTCACACTTCCGCCATAAAGAATAGAGATTTTCCCTGTCACCGGTTTACCTAAAAAAGAAATTAAAATCTTCTGAATTAATAATTTTGCACTCATTGCCTGGTCTATTCCACAAGGACTTCCACTCCCTATTGCCCAAACCGGTTCATAAGCAATGCACAATCCAGAATTTTTAATTTTTGACCTGGGTATTTTTGCAAGCGCTGATTTTATCTGCCTTTTAAAAACAGCACCAATTTTTCCTTTTTCTTTTTGCTCCTGGGTTTCTCCTATACACAAAATTGGTTTAAGCCCGGTTTTAATTACTGCTTTAAGCTTTTTATTAACCATTTCATCTGTTTCCTGAAAAATCCTTCTTCTTTCAGAATGGCCAATAATAACATATTCACAGCCCAAATTTTTAAGCATCACGGTTGAAATCTCTCCGGTAAAAGCGCCTTTTTCCTCCCAAAAACAATCCTGCGCTCCTAACTTTAATCCTGTTTGACTTTTTCTGTCTTTGCTGAAAAATTCAACTAAATTAGAAAGATAAACAAAGGGCGGACAAATTACCACCTCTGCCCTTCTAACATTTCTTAGCCCTTTTCTTACCGAACCAAAAAGCTGTTTAGCTTCCTTTAAAGTTATAGGATTGCACTTCCAATTTGCTATAATTAACGACTTCATAGCTTCAATATCTTACTTTGCCGATTATGTGGTTTTTCTCAACAAACCCAAACCGCCTTGAATCAAAAGCTGAGGGACTGGTTGTTTCAGATAAGACCAAAAACCTGCCTTCAGGAATAAAACCATCATTTAAAGGAATACTAAGTATTTTTTTACTCCTTTTTGAAAATACATAGGGTTTGTTTTCTGAGTTTTTCAAAATCTTTCCATTTAATAAAGCATTGTTCTCTTGAAATTCTAATTTATCGCCAGGAAAAGCTACTAATTTCTTAACAAAGATTTCTTTTCTGGTTTTAAACTTTAAAATAATTATTTCTCCTCGCTTTAAAGGATTACAATCATAATAACCCATTAAGGCCTCAACTTCTTGACCGTGCTCAAGCAGAGGTGATAAGGAAACACCTTTTATTCTGTGTTTTTCTATATTCACACAAGAAAAATCAATGCTTCCTCTTCCAGAATGTCTCTGGGAAATCTTCCATAAATATATTATTCCAAAAGCAAAACCAATCAGAACAATAATTACAATAATTAACAAAATTGATTTTTGTTTGGTTAGAAATTTCACGTTTCCTTTCTCTCAAATTAATATTGACAAATTTTATAAGCACAAGATACTGCACAATAATTATCACCAGCACATCCCATGAAGTGAGTTGATTCGGAAGCTAATACATCTCCATCAACATCCACTATATTTGCCTTTGCGTCACAGAAAGCTGCTGAGGGTCTAATTTTATAACTCCACAATGATCTATCTCTTATTGTCGGTGGATCTGTATATAATATTCCATAGGTTGTAAAATTGGTCTGGCCATCTGCATAATATATTTCTGTGGCGCCTGCCGGACATGGAGCTAAAGTAGGCGCCCAAAAAGAAATAGGTGAACATTGCGTTTTTTTCTCACATTTTGCAAAAACTCGAAACTTCCCAACTCCTCCACCTGCTGCCAAAAAATCTGCGGCATCATAATCATCAATTTTATCAGCGTTTAAATTTGTGCTTACCGTAGTATCTGCTTTAAGAATTGTGGAATCTGCTACCGCGGGATCTTTTAGGGTTATATTTTTCTCAAAAAAGGAATTTCCTGAAACTTTAATACCTAAAAGATTAGTAGCATTTCCTACAGTTAAGCCATAAAGCGGATCTAAAGCATCAGTAGCAATTCCAAGTTTTCCAGATTTAACTTGGTCATTATCAGAAACATTCAAAGGAGTGTGTATATTATTTCCTGGCGGAGCTGCTGACGGGTCTGTCCAGGCAAAGATTACTGCTCCTACCATAAAGCTGGCTATTAAAACAGTAAAAATTATTGAAACAGTCCTTGAGTTTGACATATTTACATAAACCTAAAACCTAACTCTAAAACCTAAAATTATATTTAGGAATTAGGAATTAGGAATTAGGAATTTTAATTATTTATTGTTTTCTTAAATATTCAGCAGCTTTTTCTGGTTCAATTGTTGAAATCTCCATTCTGGTGCCAATCTCAAACCCTGCCCAGGTGGAGGTCTTTGGTAAAATGGTCCAGTGCCAGTGATAATAAGGATATCTCTTACCGTCGCAAGGTGCAGTATGCAGATAAAAATTATAAGCAGGGTCGTTTAATGCCTTATAAAGTTTAGATAACGCGGTTTTAAACGCCTCAGCAAGCTGAAGTTTTTGTTTTTCAGTTATTTTTTCAAAGTATGATAAATGTCTTTTAGGAGAAATAATAACCTGAAAGGCTGATTTAGAGGCAAAGGGGCAAAGCACTAAAAATCCTTTATTCTCAAAAACAATTCTTTTTTTAGTTTTTCTTTCCCAATTATTCATTGCGCAATAAATACATTTCCTATGCTTTTTATAGTATCTTTTAGAATTTAAAAGCGCTTTTCTTAAATCAGTATCAATAAGAGGAGTAGTAATAATTTGAGAATGGGGATGCGCCACTGTAGCGCCTGCTTCAACCCCGTGATTATGAAAAATAGAAATATAATTTACAAACTTCCTTTTACTTAGCTCTAAATATCTTTGTTGATAGGCGTCAAGAACCTCTTTAACCTGACTTATTGAAAATTGAGCCATTTGCTTTTTGTGGTCGCGGGTAATAACCACTTCGTGAAACCCAACCGCATTCATTGTCTGATATAACTCATTCTCAGTTCGTTTGTTTAGTTCAGGATAAGGATTAACAGCCGGATATTTATTAGGCACAACTATTGTGGTCCAATCTTTGGGAACTTTCTCTGATAAAACTTTTTTGCCATTTAAAAGAATAAGCGTGGGCTTTTCCTGTGTGGAAATATTACAAAAAGGACAAAGCTTCCTAGGAACTTCTTCTTTTTTGCGCCTTTCTTTTTTAAATGTCTCTGGTCTTCTTGCCCTGCCAGTAGCAATAACAACCCAGTCCTTACTAACCAAATCAAAACGTAACTCTGAGGGAAATTTTAGTTTTGGACCTTCTTTTTTGAATCTCAGATTTTTACTCATATTTATTAGTAATCAAGTTCCACCTTATTTGAAAAACCTCAATCAACATATTAATCATATGCTTAAATTTTACCTTGCTTTCAGGATCATTTACCCAGGTTATTGGAATTTCCTTAATATCATAACCCAGTTTTTTGGCAATTACCAAAACCTCTACATCAAAGGCAAAGGTATTAATTCTGCATCTCGGAAAAATATCCTCAACCGCTTTTTTGGTAAATCCTTTAAATCCACATTGGGTATCCCAAATTCCCAAAAGTCCGGAAACCATTTGGACTATTAAATTGAAAACATTGCCCAGCATTATCCGCCACCAGGGCTGAGGTACTGCAATTATTGCTCCTTTTATATCCCGAGAGCCAATTATTATATCATATCCTCTCTTAAACTCTGGCCACATTTTCTCTATCTGGTCAATAGAAGTAGAATTGTCAGCATCAGTAAATACCCTATAATCTCCTTTTGCCTTTATCATTCCTTGCCGAACTGTATAACCCTTGCCGTGATTTTCTTTATTATCAATCAGTTTAAGGCCTTTAATGCCTGGCATTAAGTCCCTAACAATTTTAGCAGTTTTATCTTTTGAGCCGTCGTTAACTACAATAATCTCATAATCATAAGATTGCCTTGACAAATACTTGTCAATTTCTTTTAAGGTTTTTGGCAGTCGCTTTTCCTCGTTATAAGCAGGAATAATAACAGATAGATACATAGATTAAATGATTAAATAGTTAAATTTAAATCGTTAGATTACTAAACTGTTAAATTGTTAGTTCATTATAACAAAACAAACAAAAAAAGAATAGTGGACAAAACCTTTGGCGTGCTGTGCTTAACGCGTGTTGTGCTTAACTTGTGCTTAACTAAGTTAAGCACAAAAGAGTTAAGGACAAAGCACAAACTAAGTTAAGCACAAAGCGCGTCCAAACTTTTCTCGCTGTCTCTTTATTACTTAATCCTGGACTTAACACTAAATTGTCTCTCCGAAGACTAAATAATTGAGCAATAATTACCTCAATTTATTTCAAGCTTGTCAATACCCTGCTTCCGTCTTTTGTGACCGCAATTGTATGTTCAAAATGTGCAGAAAGAGAGCCATCTCTTGTTTCAAAGCCGTAACCGTCTTTTGATTTTTTTATTTGCCAATCCCCTACTGTTACCATTGGCTCTAAACATAAAACCATTCCCTCTTTTATTTTTTCGCCTTTATGCCTTTGTCCATAATTTGGAATCTGCGGGTCTTCATGTAATTCTCTGCCAATTCCATGCCCACAAAGATCTCGAACAACGCTAAAGCCCTGAGATTCTACATATCTTTGAATTGTATTCCCAATATCCCCAATTGTATTACCAGGCCGAACCTTCTTTATCCCCCGTTTCAAGGCCTTTTTGGTAACCCTTATCAACCTTTGAGCTTCTGGACTAACCTCTCCCACAGGAACTGTAATAGCCATATCTGCAAAGTATCCTTTCCATTTCAGTCCCAAATCAAGGGAACAAATATCTCCTTGTTTTAGTTTTAAATCAGAGGGCAAGCCATGAACAATTACCTGATTAACAGAAACACATAAAACAGTTGGAAACCCATCATATCCCTTAAAAGCTGGTTTTGCTCCAGATTTGAAAATAAGCTCTTCAGCGGTCCTGTCCAGTTCCTTAGGAGTAATTCCTGGCTTTACCATTTTTTGCAACTCATCCATAATACCCGCTAGTATCCTACCTCCTTCAGCCATTATTTCAATCTCTTCTAAGGGCTTGATAGTTATCATTGTTTTTATGAGAAATCGCTAGAATAGCGGTGATTTTTTATTCTATTACCCTTAAAATATCTGCGAAAACATCAGCCACTGTTTGCTCGCCGTTAATTTCTTTTATTGTTAATTCCTGCTGTTTAAAATAATCAAGCAAAGGGAAGGTTCTTTCTTTATACTCTTTCAAACGGGTTTTAATAACTTCAGGATTATCTAATCCCTTTCTTTTAATTAACCTTGAACCGTCCAATGGACAATGCTTAAGGTTCTCTGTCTCTTTTGTCCAAAGAATAGGATGCCGCATCAGTTCACAAATTCTCCGATGTGAATTTCGCCAAATTGATTGTTCGGCTGAAAGCAAGATGTTAATAATTTTAATATTTTCTCTTCCAAAAAGCTTAATCAAAAGAGGGACTACTTGTTTTCCCTCATATATTGTCCTAGGAGAACCAGAAAAAACAATCCCTTTTTTTTCTTTTGCCAATGCCTGAATTTTTTCTTTTACTAAATAAGTAACAAACTCTGGCGAACACAAAATTCCTTTCAGCCATAAATCTCTCTCTTTTTCCAGAAAATACTTCTTGCCATTAACCTCAACAAACTCGCCTTTTTTAGCTATCATTACTTTATTTTCAATTAGTTTGCTTGTTTCAAAATAATAAAGATCAAGCTTTTCAGAAAGTAAAATGCCCTGGGTACCTTTCCCTGCTCCCGGAGGGCCTAATAAAATTATAATTTTAGAATGTTTCATAATTTAATTACAAATAAGAAAAAATGAAAGCTGGCTTTTATTTCAACCGAATACAATGATTGTGCGCTAAAATGTATCATAATCTCTCATCCTGAGTTGAGCATTAATCTGCTTTACAGTATCTAAAACCACGCTAACCACAATAAGTAAAGAAGTACCTCCAATTAAAAATTGGAAGCCGGTGATCCCGGTTATGCCGCGAACTATTGAGGGTAAAACAGCTATCGCTCCTAAAAACAAAGCGCCTACTAAAAGCACTCTATTTAAAATATAATGAAGAAATTGCGCAGTGGAGGAACCAGGCCGAATCCCTGGTATAAAACCGCCCATTTTTTTCAGATTAGTAGCAATGGCATCTGGATCAAAAGTGACAGCAGTATAAAAATAAGTAAAAAGACAAACTAAAAGGAAATAAGAAATGCCATAAAACCAGGGATTCTGAAAAAGTTCTCCTATCATTTTGGCAAGATTAGCTACAGCAGGAGCTCCTGAACCAGATAAAAAGCTAGCTACCATACCTGGAAAAAGTAAAATAGATAAAGCAAAAATTATAGGCATTACTCCGGCAGGATTGATATTTAAAGGTAAATAGGTAGAAACCCCACCGTACATTTTAGCGCCTCTTATCCGTTTGGCATAAGAGACAGGGATATTACGCCGTGCCTCATTGATTAAAACTACTCCGGAAATTATAACCAAAGCCAAACTAAAGAAAAAAATATAAGAAGGAATTTTAGAAACATCCCAGGTAATTATGGTTTGTCTAATAGACATAGGAAAACGGGCAATAATTCCAGCAAAAATTAAAAGAGAAACACCGTTGCCTATTCCTTTTTCTGAAATTAGTTCTCCAAGCCACATCAAAAATAAAGCTCCTGCAGTAACAGTCAAAACCGAAGTTAAAAGCATAAGCGGAGAAAGTGGTTCAATTATATTCTGCCGTTGAAAGAAAACAAGCATTCCAAAACCCTGAAGAGCAGCTAATGGCACAGTTAAAATTCTTCCATACTGATTAAATTTTTGCCTGCCTGCCTCTCCCTCTTCTTTGTACATTTTTTCCAGCTGAGGGAAAACCATTGTTAATAGCTGTAAAATAATAACAGCGGTAATATAAGGACCTAAGCCCAACATTACAATAGAAAGTTTTTGCAAGGCGCCACCAGTAAAAAGATTCATAAGGCCAAATATCTGATTTCCTGCAAAAAAATTCCTTAAATTCTCTATATCTATACCTGGAATCGGGATATTAGCCATTAACCTAAAAACCACAAAAACCCCTAATACAAATAGGATTCTGTCCCGCAGGTCCTTTATTTTAAAAATTTGTATGAGTTTGTCTAACCGAGCCATAACCTGAATCAAGAATCATGAATCATAAATTTTTTATCCATTAATCCATAATTCCTGATTCAATTAATTTCTATTATATTATTTTGCCGCCTACTTTTTCTATCTTTTTTCTGGCACTTTCTGACAACTGACATTCTTCTATTGTGAACTTTTTGCTTAACTCTCCTCTTCCTAAAATCTTCACTAATGGGATCTTTCCTTTTATTTTACTAATTAACTTTCTTTTAAGCAATAAATTCGGAGTTATCTTTTCTCCATCTTTAAACTTTTTATCTAAAACATCTAAATTCAAAATTACAACCTCTGACTTTTGAGTTTTGACTTTTGACTTAAATCTGTATCCACGTAATTTGGGATATTTCTTGATTAGCTCCCGAATAACCGGCTGCATCTTTGCTCCTGCCCGGGCCTTCTGACCCTTTATTCCTCGGCCGGCATAGGTGCCCCTTTTTCCTCCCCTGCCAATCCGTTTCTTTTTCTTTAATTTATTTTTTGGTTTCAGTTGATGAATCTGCATAATTATAAAAAATCCTAAATTCGAATATCGAAATCCGAAACAAATTCCAAATTCAAATGTTTAAAATTCAAAACAGTTTTAGTTATTTGGATTTTGAATTTATTTCGTGCTCCGGATTTCGGGTCTCGGGTTTTCGTAGCATTTTTAATGCTAAAATAGTCGCTTGAGCATTATTTAACTTATTCCTAGACCTTGATAAAATTTTTGAGGAAATATTTTTTATCCCGGCCAAGCTACAAATCACCCTTACTGTTCCGCCAGCAACCAACCCCCTACCTTTTCTTTGAGGTTTAAGAAGAACTCTGGACGCTCCAAATTTTGCTTCTACTTGATGAGGAATGGTATCGCCAGAGATAGGAATTGTTACTAAATTCTTTTTGGCTTTTCTAGTTGCCTTTTCCACTGCCTGAGCCACATCCAGACCTTTGGCTATCCCCAAGCCAACCTTTCCCGCCTTGTTTCCTATTACTATAACTACACGAAATTTAAAACGCTTACCGCCTCCAGTAACGCGAGTAACCCGAGCAATATCTAAAACCTTGGATTCAAATCCTTCTTCTGATTTTTCTTTTTCTTCTTGAAGTTTTTGTTTAGCCATATAAA
>Ga0164318_10000326_pt1 | contig 34813 bp, 23 predicted proteins | sample GuaBasSedimGuay9_FD_113734 | JGI IMG/M metagenome (GOLD analysis project Ga0164318, IMG submission 113734) | Subseafloor sediment microbial communities from Guaymas Basin, Gulf of California, Mexico - Guay9, Core 4571-4, 0-3 cm | ecosystem: Environmental > Aquatic > Marine > Hydrothermal vents...
AGATAGTGATACTTTGCAGTGTCAGTTATAACCCCATCTAGATCAAAGATAACACCTTTTAATATATTATTATAGTAATTCATTTTTTCACCTCTATTAATTATGGGTTGTCTTTAATTTCCTTAAATTTTAGTTGGGTCAAATTCTTTATAATCTAAATTGACAGGAGAAGTACCTTTGAATTTAGATTTGCCTAGAAGTTTGTTAATGATTGCCTCATAAACATCATCTTTGGGACTATAACCATTAATAACGGTTTGAATCATTGGAACGTCAAACCCTTGATAAGGATTAGCAATACTTACTAGCATCGTTGGAATTTCCTTAACGAACCAAGGGGCATCAAAACCAATTGCTTTATATTGCATTTGAAGAGATGTTTGGTTGGACATTGTTTCCCATTTAGCGAGGAAAATAATTAAATCAAACTGATTTGTCCATTCTTCTAGGGGCTTATCTAAATCTTTTAATACTTTAAAAATATCGCCAAAAGAATATTCAAAAGCATCAAAACCTTCTTTTTTTAATAGATTCACAAAACTTTCGGTAGGAGTATATGTTTTTTTACCAAACACATTAGATATTTTTATTAAAGATCTAATAAGAAAGCCTTTAATACCTGGGACGTTTGTAAATAATGACGCCATTCCAGATTCATTTCCATTAAAGATAACCCCGATTTTCTTTGTAGAAGATAGGGAAAGGGGGATAATGTTTTGAGTATCCCTAACAAGTGTAACTGATTCGTCTGCAAGTTCGGCAGACCATTTTTTATGTAATTCTTTTGTTTTATTCTCAAAAACTTTAGGAACAAGTTCATCTAATGATTTTTCATGTAAATTCATTGAGGCCTTTAAAGCGAGAATTCTTGTTAAGGCATCATTTAAACGCTCATCAGTAATAATTCCATTTTTATAACCTTCCATCATGAAATCAAAATCTTCGTTAATGTTTCTATTAAAGAGAAACATGTCACATCCGGCTGCGATAGATAGTGGGACAAGGTTCTTTCTTTTACCAAAAGAACCAAACCCCGTCATTAAAGATGCGTCAGTCATTGTTAAACCATTATATCCTAATTCTTTACGGAGAAGCTCATTAATTAGGTATTTATTCAGAGTGGCTGGCATTGTATATTGGTCTGTATCTTTAGGGAAAAACTTTTTAATATAGGCAGGAAAACTAATATGACCGACCATTAATCCTCTAGCACCTATTTTTATACTTTCTAGATAAATTTTGCCATATGTTTTCATCCATGATTCATAAGATAAATGATTTTGGGTACTTACTAAGTGTTGATCTCTTGAATCTGTTCCATCACCGGGAAAATGCTTAATTGTAACAGCGCAATTAGCGTCTTGAGCCCCTTTAACGTATTGAGCACTCATCATAGAAACCAACTCTGGATTATCTCCAAAAGATCTAACATTAGTTACTGGATTTCTGAAATTGTAGTTAATATCTATTACAGGAGCAAAAGCCATATTACAACCAACATAACTCCCTTCGAGATTAGATAAATAACCTAACCGATATGCATTTTTGGGGTTTTTACTAGCTCCCACTTGCATATTAGTAGCATAAAAAGTTCCTTCATCGATAATTCCATTACCACCAGTTTCCAAATTAGCAGCTAAAAACATTGGGATTTTACTATTTTTTTGTAATACACGGTGAACTTTAATAACTTTTTTAGCTTTTGATGGACGATACATCATTCCACCGGGTTTAATATCATTCACAACTTTTATTAATTCCGCCTCTTTTGTTGTCATTCCCATTGGGAAGAATAGTTGTCCTATCTTTTCTTTGATAGTCATTTTTTTAATTGTTTCATTAACCCATAAAATTTGTGATGCATTTAAATAAAAGGGATTTCCTTTTAAATCTATTCTACTCATTTTTCCTCTTTTCCTATTTGAATTATCCGTGGATTATCTTCAAATATTTTATTGTATTATTAATTATTATTGAAATAATTTTAGATGACTCGTTTTAAACTATTATTAAACTTCATTAATTTCTGGAATTGTATTTAGTAAACAACTTTATTCAATAACAGTTACAATTAATTATATATTTTTTGCACGTTCAATGCAAGAAAATATGCATGATATATATATTTTTTAAAACTATTTACGATTTAAAATAAAAATGGGTAGAATATTTTAAAAGAAGGGGAAGAGTTCTTTATATTTCTAATCCAGCATTAGGACTTTGGATCGATGAAAATGGCTTTAAATAAAATACCAATTTTTTTGGTATTTTTTTATGCTATAATTAATTATAACAATAGAAATGATGAAGAAAGAGGTGAAGAAAATGGTTGTTGGTAATGCTGAAAAGCAAAAAAAGATAGAAATAGATTCTTCGATAGCACAGTTTACAACAATGAAAGTATTAGTTACTGAAAATGAAGGCTGGGAAGATTATGTGATGCGCTTAGTTGAAGTAGGCGAAGGTGGCTATACTCCTAAACATTCTCATCCATGGGAACATATTAATTTTGTAACTGAAGGTGAAGGAGAAATCATGATTGCCGGAAAAATTAATAAAGTCTCTAAAGATGCTTATGCTTTTATCCCACCAAATACGCTTCATCAGTTTAGAAATACGGGTGATGCTATTTTCAAATTTATTTGTATTGTCCCAAAAAGAGGACATAATATTTAAAATATAGGAGGAAAATTATGGGGGCTTTAATTGGTATATATACTATTTTCGCAGGGTTATCTTTAGTTGTTACAATCGTTGTTTTAGTAATAATTATTAAAACGATTGTAAATATAATTGAAAATGATGAAATTAACAATAATAGCAAAATCTTTTGGATTATTTTGATTTTAGTTACAAATATCATTGGGTTAATCGTTTACTTAATAACTAAAAATAAAAATGTCTTAACTCAAGATTAATAGGTGATAAAATGAAAGAAATCGTAATCGCAACAAAAAACGAACATAAGATTATTGAAATGAAAAAAATGTTAGAACCGCTGGAATATAAAGTTTTAACGCTTTTTGATTTTAATGAATTTCCAGAAATTATAGAAGATGGCAAAACATTTAAAGAAAATGCTTTAAAAAAAGCAAAAGAATTATCCCTTTATTTACACAAAACAGTAGTTGCTGATGATTCAGGATTAGAGGTTTTTGCTTTAAATAATGAACCAGGAGTTTATTCGGCAAGATATAGTGGTGAACATAAAAGTTATGAAGATAATAATAAACTCTTACTAAAGAACTTAAAAGGAATAAAGGATCGTAAAGCGAGATTTGTAACAACTATATGTCTTTATTCTTTAAATCAAAATCCAATCTTTTTTGAAGATTATTTATATGGAGAAATCACTGAAAAAGCAGTTGGAACTAATGGCTTTGGGTATGACCCAATCTTTTATCTTCCAACGTTAAATAAAACATTAGCAGAACTAAAACTAGATGAAAAAAATAAAATAAGTCATCGTGGAAAGTGTTTAGTAAAGTTAATAAATTATTTAAAAAGGGATTTATAAGTGTTATAATTTTGATAATAGATATTAGAAGGAGGAATAAGATGTCAATTAAAGGTACACAAACTGAGAAAAACTTACTTAAAGCTTTTGCAGGGGAATCACAAGCAAGAAACCGTTATACAATGTTTGCAAAAATCGCAAAAAAAGAAGGGTATGAACAAATTGCTGCTTTATTTTTAGAAACAGCTGCGAATGAATACGAACATGCTAAAATCTTCTTTAGACATTTAGAAGGTGGAGTTGTAGAAATTACTGCAGCATATCCTGCTGGAATTGAAGGAAAAACTACTGAAAACTTATTAGCAGCTGCCGAAGGTGAATACGAAGAATGGGATGAATTATACCCTGAATTTGCTAAAGTAGCTTTAGAAGAAGGCTTCCCAAAAGTTGCTGCTTCATTTAAAATGATTGCCAAAATCGAAAAAGAACATGAAGAAAGATATCGTAAATTACTTGGAAATATTGAACAAGATATCGTCTTTACAAGTGATGAAGAAACAGCATGGTTCTGCCGTAACTGTGGTCACATCCATTTTGGAAAGAAAGCACCAGGAATGTGTCCTGTATGTATGCATCCACAAGCTTACTTTGAAAGAAGAAAAACTAATTTTTAATATTATTTTAAGAGTGAAGAAATAGCTTCACTCTTATTTTTTTTGATAAATTACTACTATTCAAAAGATATTCACATCCTTATGATATAATTATTAGGTAAACGACAAAAGGGGTGATTTTTATGAAGGTGGTTGTATTTAGTGATGCACATGGTAGTAGAGTCTTAGTAGAAAGAATTATTAGTTTTAATCCTGATGCTGACTATTTTATTTCTTTAGGAGATAGTGAGCTTTCATTAGATTTTTTATTGGATTTAGATATTATCCCTATTAAGGGAAATTATCCAAGAGATGCGGGGCTTGCTTATGATAAAGTTTTAAAAATTGAAGGGAAAAAGATTTATTTAACTCATGGGCATAAATATGGAGTTCATAAGTCATTGATGAAACTTTTAAAATATGTTTTAAGTCAAGATTTTGATCTTGTTTTATATGGTCATACTCATATTGCACGTGTTGATTATATTAATGAGATGTTAATTATGAATCCAGGAAGTATTAAAAGCCCAAGATCAAAAACAGCACCATCATATTTGATTTTAAATGTTACGAAGGATAAGATAACTTATACTTTTAAGGAAGCTGAAACAAATATGACAATTGAAAAATTATCATCATAATTTAAACGGAGAAACTTTCTCCGTTTTTTTCTAGGTAAGGGTTACACAGTTACAGTTATTTACATCATTAAATTATTATGCTATGCTTTTAGTATCTTGAAGGAGTGATTGTATGAAGAAAATCATTTTAGTTTTAATGGTAAGTACTAGTCTTTTAATTATGACTGGTTGTAAAGGAAATGATTCAGAACTAATTTGTGAAGATAATCAACAAATAGTTGATGGCGAATGTGTTGATCAAACAGTAGATTTACTAGATTTTTCAGAAATATATCCAAATAATAATACTTATTACGAACTTTTCGTTAGAAGTTTTGCTGACAGTGATGGTGACGGAGTTGGTGATTTTAACGGGATTACTGCAAAACTGGGATATCTTCAAGATTTAGGAATTACTGCAATTTGGTTAATGCCAATTAATCCATCTCCAACCTATCATGGGTATGATGTTACGGATTATTATGCTGTTAATTCAGATTATGGAACAATGGAAGATTTTGAGAATTTATTAACGATTTCTGAGGAAATGGGAATTGATATAATTATGGATTTAGTAATCAATCATACTTCAAGTCAACATCCGTGGTTTCAAGGATGGTTAGCAGGTGACCCTCAATATGATGGGTATTACCGAAAAATTACTGCTGGTGACTCTCGCTTGCAAAACGCAGGAGCATGGGGACAAGATATCTGGCATTCAATGAGTGGAGGGTTTTACTGTGGTTATTTTGGGGGAGACATGCCTGACTTAAATTGGAGTAATCCAGTTGTTCAAAACGAAATGGTTAATGTTGCTGAATTTTGGCTTGAAAAAGGCGTTGATGGTTTTAGATTAGATGCCGCTCTTCATTTAGAAGGGGTTAATGAAGTAAAACCACCTACTGTGCCGATTGATTCGACTTTAAATAAACTTGAATATTTTCAATACCAAATAGAAAAAGATTATCCAAATACTTATCTTGTTGGGGAAATATATGATGCTTTTAGTGTTTCTAGTTTATTCTACCAAGCAATAGATAGTACTTTGAATTTTGAAATTGGTGGAGAAATTATCCATGCTGTTAATGCTGGATTTAGTACTGATTATGTTACAAAAATTATTAGATATAATCAAATTATTGCCTCATATAATCCAAATGGAATTGATTCACCGTTTTTAAGAAATCATGATCAAGATAGAATTGCTAGTGAATTAAATGGCGATATGGCAAAATTAAAATTATCAGCTGAAATGTTATTGACTCTTCCAGGAAATCCTGTTATTTATTATGGAGAAGAATTAGGAATGTATGGCGTTAAAAGTACCGGACCTTCATGGGACGAAACAAGAAGATTACCGCTTCCTTTTGGAGATAACTATACAACAACTTGGTTTGTTGATGATTTTAACGGTAGTTTAGAAACTGCAGCTGATCAAATGCTTGATAGTAATTCCTTGTTTCATACTTATAAAACTATTTTAGCTGTTAGAAATAGTTCTAATGCTTTAAAATATGGCGATATCTTCGCATATGAAGATACTAATAATGTTTTACTTGGTTATTATCGGGTTTTTAATTATAGTGATGAATATCAAGAAATCGTTCTTGTTTTACATAATGTTAGTGATGGGGAATATTTATTATATTTAAACGATGAAGAAATAATGTATTATTCTTTAGGAGTAAAAAATTTTGATGGAACTATGAGTGGAGAAACAACCCTTATTTTGAAAATATCGAATGAAATGATGGATGATTTTTATGAGTAGTAAAATAACTTTTTCTAATATTTTTGCTTGGTCGTTAATTAAATATAATAAGGTTTTTGATTTATTTAAAGCTAGTTTGTTTAAAGTTTTTATGTATTTTATATTACTAAATTTAATGATGTTCTTGCCAATAACAATGCAGGTTGTTAACTTAGAACATCCAAATTATGAAAGATATGGAATGACTTTTGCGACAGATTTACCGTCTTGGTTACCTAGTGGGTTACCAACTCACTGTAAAATTGATAATAATCAATTGCTTTGTGCAACTAATACTGTTTATGAATATGATCTTGTAAATCGTGATACTGTTTACCACATTTATTTTAATGTTGATGATAATGTTGAAATTAAAGAAAGTAATACCATTATTTTTTATAAATCAGGGTTTGATATGAACTTTAGGGATTCGATAGTATTACACCTGACATATTCTGGATTTGGGTATATTGATTTTAATGAAATTAATCAGATGAACCCTGAAGAAGCTGCAGACATTTTATTTGAAGGAGTATTTCAGAGCTTAAAACCAGCTATTATTTTACCGATTATCTTGTTTTTTGTTGGAACGTTAATGTTGATGAACATTATTTTAATATTAGCACTGGCAAGTTTATCAATGTTATTTAAATTTAATCAGAGTGAATTTCCAAGATATCAGGATATGATAAAACTGATGATTTTTGCATCTACAATTCCTTCATTTATTAATTTAGGATTAGGCTTTTTTGGGCTAAGTGCATTTACTTCAATTAGTTACAATATTATTACGCCTATTATTGCTTATTTTATGTATAAAGCAAGTCGGGCAGAAATTGAAGCTAATTTGTAAGAAAAGTGAAAGAAAAAAATTAAAAAAGAAAGCATTTTCGGTAAATGTTTTCTTTTTTATATAAGATTCCTAAAATGTGAAACAGGTTACATTAAATAACCCTGTTAATCGATTGAAAAAGCGTTTTCACTATGATATATTTAAGGTAACAAAAATATAAGCAAAATAATTAATAGGAGGAGAACAAATGAAAAGAATTTTGAGTTTATTAATAACTCTAACATTAGTAGCTGCAATGTTCGTGCTAGCTGCGCCAAGTGTGGCGGCAGAAGTACCTGCAAATGATTGTGGTACTAATCGTACTGTAGTAGTTCATTATCATCGTTGGGATAATGATTATACTGACATGGATTTTTGGACTTGGGGAACCGGAACTGGTGGTTCAGGTAACCCGCAAATCGTTGGTGAAGACGATTTTGGGGCAGTAGCTTACTTTTGTATCGCTGATGATGCAGATGAAACTGCTGGGTTAATTCCAAGATTAAATGATTGGTCTTATAAAGATGGTATTGATGCTGATAATAATGGTGATACTGATAACAAATCAATCCCATTAAAAGACGCTGAAGGTAACTTTATCGGATTTGATGCAAATGGAATTAAACACGTATATGTACTACAAGGTTCTGCAGAAGTTTATACAGCAGAAGATGGTATGCCATTCTTCCAAGAAGATGGATTTGGAACATTAGTAGTAATTTATTACGATCCAGTTGAAGCATATAACGGATGGAATATTTGGAACTGGGGAACTGGTACTGATGGAACATCTGCTGGTGATGCATTTGGTGGTTCTGGAGTTCCATTCCAATGGAATTTAGGAATTGATCAAGATGTAAATGGTGGAATGTTCAAAGTTGCTGTCTTTAATATCGCAGCTGATGCTGATGATGAAATGGGATTCATCGTAAGAACAGATGCTTGGGAAAAACAATGGGCAGATGACTTACATATCGACATTACAGGTATTAAAGGAAGCGGTACACAATTTACATTCTACATTGGTGGAGCTGACAAATTCTATGATACTTTTAGTGCTTTTGAAGGTGTTGTAAACTTATTTGAAATTACAAGTGCTACACCACTTGATAGAAACTCAATCGAAGTTGTATTTAATAAAGACGTAATTACTAAAGTGGACGATGTTGATGTTTTTAAAGCATCATCATTCAAAGTTTATGACAACTTAATGCATGCTGTTGATGTTGCTCAAGTTAGTTATAACTCTACAACTGAAGGAAATGATACTTTCACTGTTATTTTAGCTAATCCAATGAGTGGAGATATGGGACCTTATACAGTTGTATATGAAATTCCTAATTATTATCTTTATAAAGCTTTTGATGTAGATAATGAAGCACCAGTAATTACAATTATTGGTTCTCAAAATGTTACATTAGAACTTGGAGATACTTACTCACTTCCAACATATAGCGCAAGCGATATGGTTGGCGATGAAGCTGTTGCTGTTTATAACGTAAAAGTTAAAGAAGGCCACGGTACTGTAGATACTAGATTTGCTGGTATTTATGAAGTCGTAATTGTTGCTGAAGATTTATTTGGTAATACTGTAGAAGAAACAATTACTGTAACTGTAACTGACCCATGTGATCCTACTGCTCACTTAAACGCAAGTAATTTTAATACTGAATTAGCTGCCTTATTAATTGGTATCCCTCTTGCATTTGGTGCGATGGTTACACTGCGTCGCGAGTATTAAGGAGGAATGAAAATGAAGAAACTATTATTATTATCATCTGTTCTTTTAGTCGCGTTGACACTAACTGGTTGTGGTTCTAACACTGATGACCAAGATCCTGATGTATGTACAAATAACGCCGCAAATGGGACATTATACGAATTTGATAAAAACCAAACTGAAGTAGTTACAATTAAAGTATGGTTAGATGACGAAGCTTATGCAACTGCTTTAATTGATGCATTTGAAGATTTATACCCAGACATTAAAGTTGAATGGGAACAAGTTGGATCTGTGGATACTCGTCAAAGACTTGAAACTTATAGTGGTTCTGAATATGCTGCTGATGTTGTGGTATTCCCACATGATCACATTGGAGCTGCTTTGAACTCAAACTTATTATATCCATTCCCTGACTCTTTAAGAGCAGATTTAATTGATAGAATGGTAAGTTCTGCTATTGGTACTGCTACATCTTGTTATGACAGTGAAAATAATACTGCTGTTGCATGTGGTGGAGACTATGAATCAGAATTATTTGGTGCACCTTTAAGTGGTGAATCTGTTGCGTTATTCTATAACAAAACATTATTAGAATCTATTGATGATACTAAAACTTATCCAGAAGCAACTTGGGAAGAAATTATCGCTAGTGCATTAGACTATAATCAACCGTTAATCGTTGATGATCCTAATACCGCTGATGTTGATGAATCACAAGATCAAAAATTATACTTCGCATTAGACGTTGGTAATGCTTATGATATGCATTTTGTTGCTACAGCATTTGGATTTGATTTATTTGGTGAAGATCATTTAGATAAAACTGAAGCAAACCTCGGTTCTACTGAAATGATTAATGCCTTATCATGGTTAAATGGAACTTTACGCCCTGCAGTTTTAAATCTTAATAATTCTTCTTTAAGTGGAGATGCTAATAAAGCATTATTCGAAAGTGGAGAATTAGCTTATATTATTGATGGTCCTTGGGATATCCAAAGATATAAATCAGCTGGAGAACTTAATGGTTTTGAATGGGGAGTTGCAAAAATCCCTACAATTAACGGAGTTCAACCAATCACATTCTCTGGTGTACAAATCGCTGCTGTAAGTAAAGGAACTAATGAACCTACTGCTGCCTTTAAATTTGTTGAATTTATGACATCAGATGAAGGACTTGCTATCTTATATGCTACAACTAATAAGTTGCCAGCATTAAAAGATGTTTCAACTGTTGCCGGTGTTGCAACTGATGAATACCTAAGCGGAATTTCTGCTCAATTAGCTTATTCACATCCAATGCCAATTATTCCTGAAATGGGATATTTCTGGAGCAATGCAGGAACTATGTACTCAAGTGCATGGAACGGAACTGCTACTCCAGCTGAAGCTGCTGAAACAGCTCAAACCGGATTTAACTCACAGGCAAACATTAGTTAACAACTACATTTAAAAAGGCCATGTGGAAACATGGCCTTTTATCTTTTTATAAATACGGGGTGAAACAATGGAAAGAAAAAAAATTATTGCCATTATTAAAGCGATTAGTTCATCTTTGATTTGGGGACTAGGTCAATTATTTAATCGACAATTTATTAAGGCTACAATCTTTTTTGGAATTTTTTCATTACTTATTTTTATTGAAATTAGTACCGGAAGTTATGGAACTGAATTTGATTTATATAACGATAAAATTCCAGGAAATGAAATGCAAGAAGAATTATCAAACTATTTACCAACATGGTATTATTATAATTTAAAGGAGTATAATCCATTAAGTGAATTTGCTTATGAAGATTTTGCATTGTTACAAGATGTTGCTGAATCTAATGGCTATACATTTAATGAGGATACGCTTACTTTTTATGATGAAAATAATGACAAAATTGAAGTTGATAATATTTCATATTCGAATGAGGATATGTATGATTTTCTTGGTGAACAAATTAGAATTATTGAAGAAGTGGAACTTGACAATGGAGTTCAAGATTTAGAAGTTGAAGCTGAAGTATTGGCTAATCAGGATGTTTTAAATATCGTTGAAGACTTAATTGTTGAGCAAGCTGAAAGAGATATTCGATCAAGTGGTAATTTTGAAACATTACGTCTTGATAGAATTAATTCAATAGTTACTAGGATATTAGTAGCAGATGGTCACGTTGAAGGAGAAGCAGGATGGGATGATACTGTTTCTACATATATAAGTGCTCATAATGAAGATTTAGTTGTCCAAGCTGAAGATGAGTTAATTACTGAAGAATATAATAGAATATATGATGACGTTTATGACGATATTGATCGTTCAACGAGAGCGGTTTATTATGTTGGTTATTATAATGGCCATTTTAACAAACTATTTGGCGATTTAATTTTAGAACATGATTCTGTACGCTCCTTTGCAGATATGTTGCAAGGAAGAATTACCCAAAATATTAATATGGATAATGATGATTTTAATAAGATGCTTGCCCATATTTATTTTTCTTATAATCCAGAGGGATACCAGGAATTACTTAGTCAAGTAGATAATTTCTACTATGAAAGAGGCGGCTTCTTTGTCAAAGGGATCTGGGGATTAATTACAATGGGGACAATCCCTCAAAAAACTTTATATCAACATGAAGTAATGTCCTTTTTACTTCCAAGTTCTGGAACTGTGAGTATTGAAGCGAGATCAATTGAAATTGCAGGACATCATTCAACACAGTTACTATTAAGAGGAATCATTGCTGCTTTAGTCTTAATTTATATTTCGTTTATTTATGTATGGAATATTAAAGATGCTTATAAAACATCATTAGAAATTTCAGAAACGAAAAAGGTTCCAAAAGAACGAGAGTATTTTGCTAATCTTTATGAAAATTTCTTTGAATATATTGTTTTAACACCAGCATTGTTGTTAATTACTTTTATTAGTATTATGCCGATATTCTTTGGTTTAGCGGTTGCTTTTACGAATTATAATATTGAACATATTCCACCAGGACAGCTAATTAGCTGGGTTGGTTTTAAAAACTTTATTGAAGTCTTTAGTTTAACTTCAGGAAGTTCAATTGATTTTGGTAGCCAATTTTGGAAAGTCTTTTCATGGACTTTAATTTGGGCTACAGCTGCAACCTTCACATGTTTCTTTGGGGGGTTTATTCAAGCAGTTATTTTGAATAATAAACGGGTTGTTTTTAGAAAGTTTTGGCGTTCTATTTTAATTTTACCGTGGGCAATGCCAGCCTTGATTTCACAAATGATTTTTAGAGTTATGTTTAATGACTTAGGATATGTGAATCAAGTGTTAACTAGAACTGGAATTACAAAGTTATTTATGGATTGGGGAATGTTAGGAAGACCGTTTGCTGAGGCCGGTACCGGATTACAAAAACTATTTTATTTTGGAGACCAAAATTTCCAATGGTTAAGTAATGAAGCAAATCCAGCTTTTGTAAAAGTCTTTATAATTATCTTAAATGTATGGCTCGGCTTCCCATTCTTTATGGCTTTAATGAGTGGGGTAATGACTTCAATTGATAAATCATTATACGAAGCTGCCGCAATTGATGGTGCAACTGGTTTCCAACAGTTTAAGTATATTACAATGCCGTTAGTTTTATTTGCGACTAGCCCATTATTAGTAATGACTTTTAGTGGTAACTTTAATAACTTTGGAGTTATTTATTTCATTACCGGTGGAGGTCCTGGTGGCGGAACTTACGAAACAGCTTATGCTGGCTCGACGGATATCTTAATTTCATGGATTTATACTTTAACAGTAGATCCAAATGTTAGATGGTATTCAATGGCTAGTGTTTTCAGTATTTTAATCTTCTTAATTATTGGAACATTATCAGCTTGGAACTTTACGCGGACAAGAGCGTTTAAGGAGGATGATTAATGATGAATATATTAGAAAAAGCAATGCTTATATATGCTGTTTTAGTAATCGTTTTTACTCTCCAATCTTTAACTGTTTCGGTTGCGAATAAAAAAGGAAAGTCAGAGTTTCTTGCTGGTTTAATTGGGTTAATTCCTGTTGTTGGATTACTTTATTACTTAAAAATAGAACCAGAAAGAAGATTAAGTGAAACAGCTATTCCGAATATTTTTAAACCTAAAAACATTTTAGGGACAGCTTTTATCTATGGCGAATTGGTTTTACTTGCTTTTATCGTTGTTATTCCATTAATTTATACAATAGGGACAAGTTTATCACCGACAAGTGGTATTTTGAACACGATTTGGCCAGATGAACCTAGTTTAGTTAATTATCGATTCTTGTTAACTGGTAGCAGAATGATTGGAGGAATCGAAGAAACAACTCACTTTATTCTTTGGTATTGGAATACTTTACAAGTAGCGTTTTTGACAATGGTTTTCTCAGTACTATTTGTTACTGGGACAGCGTATGTCTTTGCGAGATATAAATTTAAAGGGAAAAAGACAGGATTACTTTCAATCTTAGTATTACAAATGTTCCCAACATTTTTATCTTTAATCGCTATTTTCACTTTATTCCAAACGTTTGGGTTAACAAATGAACCAAAAGCGTTAGTTATTATTTACGTTTCAGGGTCAATTCCTTTTAATATTTGGCTAATTAAAGGATATTTGCAAAATATACCTAAAGAACTTGATGAATCAGCAAAAATTGATGGAGCTAACAAACTTCAAATCTTCTTTAAAATTATTTTGCCATTATCAGTTCCAATTATTAGTTTTGTTGCAGTAACACAATTTATGGCACCATGGATGGATTATATCTTGCCATCATTCTTGATTATTGATTCTGAAAAATGGACATTAGCTGTCGGAATTTTTGATTTTATTAATGATGTTTCAGATACTAACTACCCAGCCTTTGCCGCTGCGGCGATTATTGTCGCTATTCCAATTGCAACACTCTATATTGTCTTCCAAAAATACTTAATTGAAGGAATTACTGCAGGAGCAAATAAAGGTTAAAATAAAAGCATTTCTCGTTATGAGAAATGCTTTTTTAATTCTAAAATATAGAAACCATAAGGCTTTATAATAAGCGTTTTTTGAGTAGTAAGGGAGATATTATTGTAAATATCTTTGAGAGTTTTATGTTGGAGAATGGCTGGTAAAGTAACCATTTGTTCTTTAGAATTATTATTTAAAATAAAGAATAAATCATCTTTTTTAAAGATAATTACTGCTAAGTTATCATCACTCATTAACCAAGTTAAATCAGGTAATTTAAAAGCTGGATATTCTTTTCGTAATGAAATTAATTTTTTAAGATAACTTGTTAATTCTAGATTTTGGTCTTTTGCATCCCAAATCATACAACCACGGTTTTCTGGGTCATGGCCTCCACTTAGGCCAACTTCTCCACCATAAAAAATACTAGGAGCTCCTGGCAAAGCAAATAAAAAGAGGTATGGTAATTTAACTAAATCACTGTTATTAGCACAAATTTCTAAAATTCGAGAAGTATCGTGAGAGTCAATTAAGTTATACATTGCTTTTAAGACGTTTTTAGGATAATCAGTAAGAACTTTGTTTATTTGATATTTAAAAGTAGTACTATTGATTTTTCTAAATGATTGCTTGTTTCCAAAAAAATTCCATATCGGTAATAACATTTCATAGTTCATTACTCCATCATGTTGATCACCAATTAACCATGGATTAGAATTGTCCCAGTTTTCACCGACAATATAGGTATCTTTTTTAACAGCTTTAACCGCTTTTCTAAATGCTCGCCAAAAATCGTGACTTACTTCATTACTAACATCTAGACGCCAACCATCAATATCGTATTCTTCAATCCAGTAAGTGGCAACAGCTAATAAATGTTCTCTCATTATCGGATTGGAAGTGTTTAGCTTTGGCATGTACGGAGTAAAGGCAAAAGTTCGGTAATTTAATAAGTTTGGATTTTTATAGATATGAGCAATTTTATCACGATTAATCGAAAAATCACTATTTAATTCAAAATTAACAATTGGTAACTGATCATTTATAATATAAAAACAATCATAATATTGAGAATTTTTACCATTTTTTACGACATCTAAAAAGTATGGATGGCGGAAACCACAATGATTAAAAACCGCATCAAGCATCACTTTAATTCCAAGACTATGTGCTTTTTTTACTAGTTTACCAAAAAGCTCATTATCTCCAAATGATTCATCAATTTTAAAATAATCAACAGTATCATATTTATGGGATGAGTCAGCCTTGAAAATTGGGGTCAGATATATTCCAGTAAAGCCAAGGTCTTTTAAATAAGGAAGTTTATTCATTATCCCTTGTAAATCTCCACCAAAAAACTGGTTATTAGAATATTTATCAACACTTCTCCAAGGAAGCGTTCCTTGGGGGTTAAGCGTAGAGTCACCATTGTTAAAGCGCTCAGGAAAAATACTATACCATACTTGGTCTTCCACCCATTTGGGGGCATTAAATAAATCTTCTTCATTTAAATAAGGAAAATTAAAATGATTAAATAAGTTCTTTCGTTCTTTAGGATATTTTATAATATCGATGATTTCTCGACATCCGAATAAATATTGATCATTAATAATAAAAGCATATTTCATTCTTTTATAAGGAGGACTTATCGCAATGAAAAAGTGATCATACAGCGCTGTTTGATATTCTTTTTTCATTAACGAGTTATCTTCATTAACAATTTGGGTCCATTCATCTAGATTGTTATCTTTAGGAAGCCATAAAAAGGGATCACTGTAAATAACTTTAATCTTTTTTACTTTATTTTTAGTTGCGAAAAGTCGTAAATGAACAGTATCTTCATCATACATGTAAGCATATTTGCTTTTAGCTTCATGGTATATTGTGAAATCAAGCATTTTATCACCTCTATTAAATTAGCCAGAGATTATCTGGCTAATTATTTAATGTGTTCTTTTAGTATAGAATACCACTCCGGTACCTATTATTGCAACTCCTCCTGCAACTGATCCAACAATAATAAATAAATTGTTGCTTGAACCTTCAGGATTGTTTTCTGGAAAATCATTTGGGATATCATCTGGAACAACTGGTGGATAAACAGCGCCATCAGCTAGTTTATACATTACTAGTGTTTCATTTGGTAAAACAGTGACAGTAGAACCAGTTAAGACTTCAATGGTTTCTGTTCCCGCAGTATCTTTATTTACGACTAAGTTCCAATCCATTCCTTGTAAATCCATATTGCGTTGGACAACACTGTTGTTATAGATTACATATGTGTATTCCCATGGGGAATCTTCATCATAAATGATATAACTAACAACACCACGGTCATCTGGGAAGAAGTACATTTTATTATTAATTTCGTCTTTACTATCATATGAAAAGACATCAATACTTTTTCTTAAAGCAATTAAACCTTTATAATAATTAAAAACATCCATGTTATCAGCTTTAAGTGACCAATCTATTTGGTTCGTAGAATCAGGTGAACGGTAACTGTTATGATCATATGATAATGTTGCATCACATTCTCCTTGCGCGACTCCACCAATAATTGTACAAGGTTTTGAATGCATTATTTCTACTCCACCGTATAAGAAAGGAATTCCTTGAGATGTTAAAATAATGGCATTTGCTTGTTTTTGCATATCTTTTATTTGTTCCCAGGATAAGTCACTAGTTGATAACATTAATTTATCGAATAAAGTGTTATTATCATGGGCTGTTACATAGTTAACTGTTTGATTAGGATTAGGAGCCCATGCGCCTTTTGGTAAAGCCCCTAAGTTTAAATTAGTTTGGTGAACAGCACCGGCAACCCCTAATTTAATTCTTTCATCAACATTGCTATTTCCTTGGATAAAGCCAGTATCAGTATCAGTCCAAACTGAACCTTTAATGCCATCTCTAGTATCGTCGTTAAAGACAGCAACCCCAGGCATTTGATCTAAAGTAGCATTATATGCTGATAACTCTTCGGGAAGCATTGAAGTACCACCTGTCCATGGTTCACCATAAACTAAAATAGTATCATCAATTTCATGTAAAGCATCAACTATTGCGTTCATTGTCTCAATATCATGAAGTTTCATTAAGTCGAATCTAAAACCACGAATATGATATTCAGATGCCCAAAAAACTACACTATCTACCATGAATTTACGCATCATGTAGTTTTCACTGGCTGTCTCGTTTCCGGTTCCACTACCATTACTAAATGAATCGTTGGCTGTCATTCTATAATAGTACCCGGGAACAATTAAGTTAAAGTTTGAATCAGCACTTTTTCCTGTGTGATTAAAGACAACATCCATTACGACATTAATATCATTTTCATTAAAAGCTTTAATTAGTTCTTGGTATTCAGTAACTCTAACGCTACCATCATATGGATTAGTTGAGTAACTACCTTCGACAACGTTAAAGTTTTCTGGCATATATCCCCAGTTGAAGACAGTATCTTTAGTGCCTTCATAACTAGGATCCAACAATCTAGTTTCATCAACCGCTGCGCCAAAATCAAAGACAGGGAGTAATTGAACATGCGTAACACCGAGTTCAATTATATGATCTAATCCAGTAGTAACACCATTATATGTTGTTCCTTTTTCAGCTAAACCTAAAAACTTACCACGATATTCTTCAATTCCATTCCAAGTAGAATGGGTTGTGAAATCACGAATATGGAGTTCATAAATAATCGCGTCATTATATGACTCAATATTATGAGGAGTAGCTAAACTATCCCATCCCTCAGGATTTAAACGATCAAAATCAACAACCATACTACGGCGACCATTAACTCCAGCACTTTTAGCGTAAGGATCACTAACTTCATTAGTTACAGTTCCGTTAGTAACATCATAAGTATAATAAACACCATGTAAATCACCTTGAACAGTAACTTCCCATACTCCTTTTGTTGTATATGTTAAATCATAGGTATCATAAGGACTATTAGTCCCTGGGACCATCTCATAATTAACTTCGTTTTCACGATGACCAAATTCATAAAGATTTAAAACAACCTTTTCACTAATTGGAGCCCATAACTTAAAAGTAGTAGAAGTTTTAGAATAAATTGCTCCTAAGTCACCATCATAAGCGTAAACATCATTGAAATCGTCACTTGAATATAATCCTCCAAAACCAACAGGGTATGTTTTAGGTTCATAACCAGGATCATTAAAATCAATTTCTAAAGTATATGTTTTTCCTAAATCAGCGCCACCGATAATATTGAAAGTTCCGATTAGACCATTCATAACAAAGTTCTCAATCGCAACAACAGCGTTATCAGCGTATAAAGTAATATCATCAACTGTAACAGCCTTACTAGTTTCAAATTGAATTGTAGAAGTACTTAAGAAATCTACTGATAAAGCACGATTAGAAACATCGACAGCAGAATCATCATAATAAATCGTAGAATCTCCACTAACGATATAAGCATGAACTTCACCACTAGCATTAGGACTAGTTAAATCGATATAACGATCGATTGCAACGTCTTTATCCCATGAACTTGTTCTAACAATTACCCCAATTGAAGTTGAATTTTCAAAAGGTGAACCAATAAGATCTACTTCGTAGTATTTTCCAAAAGTATCTTCCCCGTTAAAAGCGTAATTTGCCCCATCTCCAGCGGTTGGTTCATAAGGCCAAAGCCAAAAGCTCCAAGGGGAATAGGCATTGTCAAACCGATGGTAATGCACATAAAGTTTTGTTGTATCAGCGGCGTGAACAGTGCTGTTCACGCTTGTAAAAGCAATGATTATGCTTGTGAATAGTATTAGTATAAGTTTTATTCTTCTCATAATAGCCTCCTTAAAAAAGATACTTAATTATATCATAAAAGGAATAATAATCCTTATGGTAGCGGTTTCACCTTTTCGATAATTAAATATTTTTTATTGAGTTTATAGTATAATTAAAATATAAAATAATGAGATTACGATTATACTTACCTTGAGGAGAATACTTATGGAACGACAATGGTGGCAAGATGCAATTATTTATCAAATTTATTTACGGAGTTTTAAAGATGCCAATCAAGATGGAATTGGTGACTTTAAAGGGTTGATAAGTAAACTTGATTATTTAAGTAATTTAGGAATAAACGCAATTTGGGTATCACCACATTATCAGTCTCCAATGGATGATAACGGTTATGATATTTCTGATTTTTATAAGGTAAGTAAAGATTATGGAACTTTAGATGATGTAAAAGAGTTTATTAAAAAGGCACATCAGTTAAAGATGAAAGTTATTTTCGATTTAGTTTTAAACCATACCTCAGATGAACACGAGTGGTTTAAGGCTGCAAAAAACCCTGAGCATCCAAATCACCAAAAATATCATGATTATTATATTTGGCAAAAGCCTAAATATAATCATAATGGTAAACGGCAAATGCCGACACAGTGGCGATCATGGTTTGGTGGGCCAGTGTGGGAATATAATGAATTAACAAATGAATATTATCTTCATATTTTTAGTAAAAAAATGCCGGATTTAAATTGGCGAAATGAGACGATGAAAAACGATTTAAAAACAATTACTAAATGGTGGATTGATTTAGGAGTTGACGGCTTTAGAGTTGATGCTTCAAACCATTTAGAAAAAGATTGGCGTTTTCCTGAGGGAAACCCAGGATATGAATATTTTTCAAGTCTACCTAAACATCATGAATACTTAGCTGAATTTGGTAGTGAAATATTTAAACCGAATAGGATTATGGCCATGGGTGAAGCAGGAGGAGCAACGAAAGAAGAAGCATTAAAATATTGTGGATTTGATAGTGATGAATTTGACATGTTGATTCATTTTGGTCATTGCTGGGCTGATTGTGATGATTCAAATCACCTTACTCCTGGAAAGTGGTCAAAAGGATATTTAAATGTAAATAGTATTAAAAATAGTTTTGACAGATGGTTTAATATGCTTTATAAAAATGGTTGGAATTTAATTTATTGGCATAACCATGACCATCCACGAATTGTTAGTCATTATGGAAATGATAAACAATACCATCTACAGTCAGCTAAAATGCTTGCTTATACTTTATATTTAATGCCTGGTACACCAATTATTTACCAAGGTGAAGAAATTGGAATGACAAATGTTGATTACCAAAACTTATCAGATTTTAGAGATGTTGAAGTTTATACTGAATACCAAAATTTCATTAATTTTGGAGCAACTCATGAAGTAGCAATGCAAGCTTTAAGAGATCGTGCTCGTGATAACGCGAGAAGTCCTTTCCAGTGGAGTGATGATTTATATGCTGGGTTTAGTAAAGTTGAACCTTGGATGAAAGTAAATAACAATTATCATAATCTAAATCTAAAAGCGCAAGAGAATAAAAAAAAATCAATTTACAGTACGTATAAAGAATTACTTAAATTAAGAAAAACAGCAGGATTAAATAATGGAGTACTCCGATTTGTTAATATGGAAAACGAAGATTTGTTTATTTATATTAATGAAACTAAAAAAGCAAAATATTTAGTAATATCTAACTTTAGGAATAAAGATGTATCAGTAGATTTAAGAGAAGATATTAATGATTACAAAATTTTATATTTTAATTATAAAAAGAAGAAATTAACAAAACAAATAACTCTTTTACCGTATGAATGTTTAGTATACATATTTAAGAAATAAGGTGATATTATGCGTGGATTTAGTGTTTTTAAAGTTTATTCTAATGAATTAAAACGAGATATGGAAATAAGTGTATCGTTGCCAGAAAATCATGATACATCATTAAAGAGATATCCTGTTTTGTATATGACTGATGGTCAAAATCTTTTTGATGATTCCTTAGCTGCATACGGGAAAAGTTGGGGAATTTTAACAGCTTATGAAAATGAAAAACAGTTACCTAATTTAATTATTGTTGGTATTTCTTCAAATGAGGAGCGAAGTAACGAGTTAGTTCCTTATCAATTTAGTTTCGATGGAGAAACTAAAAAGTGGGGAGGAAAAGCTAATTTGTTTTTAGAATTCATAACTAATAATTTAATTCCATATATCGATACTCATTATAAAAGTATTCCTTCTTCAGAACAAAGAGGAATGATGGGGTCTTCTTTTGGTGGCCTTTTTTCTACATATGCAGCATTAGAATATAGTGCGTATTTCACAAGGTTTGGTTGTGTATCTAATGCTTATTATCCCACATTAAATCAGTTGATTAAAGATCTTGAAAAAAGTGATTTGTCAAAGATAAAAAAATTCTATATGGATGTTGGAACTAAAGAATCAAGTGATCAATTAGAAAATAAATTATATTTAGAAACTAATCGACAAGTTTATGAAATTTTACAAAAAAAACTTACGGACAAACAACTTAAATTTTTGATTATTGAAGGAGCGATTCACCATGAATCTGCATGGGAATTAAGGTTTCCAGCAATTATAAAATATCTCTTCGAACAGTAAAGAAAGCGGTTAGTAATAACTGCTTTTTTTATGATTCTTTAACTGTTATTTTTATGATTTTTTAATACTGGTCAATGCTTTATTCTACGAAGTATAGAAATGTAAAATAATGATTATAAGGTTCGAATTCAAATAAATATTTCAAACTACTTGAGTAGCTTTTGCTTTATATTTTTCTATTTATATGATATATTTTAATATATAATATATACGAGGTAGAAAATATGGAAAAAGTACAAGAATTTAGTAGAAGAGAACTAAGAGAAGAAATTATCAAACATTTATATACTATTGACATTAATAAAGAATTTTTAGATATTGATTTTGAAAGTGAATACATCACTGAATCGGTTGAAGGAGTTTTGGCTAATCTTCATAAAATCGATGAAATCATTATTAATAATTTAAAAAATTGGAAGATTAATCGTTTATCATATGTAGATCGCGCGATTATTCGGTTTGCAGTATACGAACTTTACTATACAGATACACCTTATGAAATTGTCATTAATGAGGCTTTAAATTTAACAAGAAAATTTAGTGATGAAGGCGATAGTAAACAAGTAAGTTTTACGAATAAAGTGCTAGATAATATTAAAAAATATTTGAAAAAGTAGGGATTTTTATGGATGAAAAAAAGTATCTTACTGTAGCTGCTTTAACTAAATATATTAAATATAAATTTGATAATGACGCACATTTAAAAAATGTGCTTTTAAAAGGAGAAATTTCCAATTTTAAACATCACTCAAGAGGACATTTTTATTTCACATTAAAAGACGAATCAGCACAGATTAGTGCGATTATGTTTGCTTCTAATGCAAGTAGAATAAAGTTTGTTCCATCTGATGGAATGACTGTTTTAGTTGAAGGAGATATTTCTGTTTTTGAGAGTCGTGGAAGCTATCAAATTTATGTAAATAAAATGAGTGAAGAAGGACTAGGAGATTTATACTTAGCGTATGAACAGCTGAAAAAGAAACTTTCATCTGAAGGTCTTTTTGATGAGTCGCATAAAATTCGAATTCCTCGTTTTCCATCAACAATAGCTGTTTTAACAAGCCCGACAGGGGCAGCTGTTCATGATATTATCAATATTGTAAATCGAAGATATCCGCTTGCTAAAATTATTGTTTATCCGACATTAGTCCAAGGTGAGAATGCGAAAGATTCTATTGTAAAGCAATTAAGACTAGCTAATAAACAAAAGTTAGCAGATGTCATTATTTTAGGACGAGGTGGAGGAAGTATTGAAGATTTGTGGCCTTTTAATGAAGAAAAAGTTGCTTATGAAATCTACAATTCTAAAATTCCTATTATTTCAAGTGTTGGTCATGAAGTCGATTTTACAATAAGTGATTTTGTTGCTGATTTACGAGCACCAACCCCATCAGGAGCAGCTGAAATTGCTGTACCAGATCAACTTGATTTATTAAGTTATTTAGAACAACTTAAAAATCAAAGTAAAATTAGTTTAAAAAGGCTATTAGAAACTAAAAAAGAAACGCTAAAAAATCTAGAAAGTTCATTTGTTTTTAGGGATCCACTTAGGCTTACTGAAAATAAATCACAACAACTAGATCATTTAATTGAAAAACTAGAATTGTTAAATCCGCTTAATAGATTAAACCAAAGTAAGTTAGCATTAAATGTTGAAATCAAAAAATTAAATGATTATTATCAACGTTATTTGTTAAGAAAACATAACGATTTTACTTTTTTAGTTAATAAATTAGAACTTTTAAATCCTTTGTCAATTATGAGTAAAGGGTATTCAGTGGCTAAACAAAACGGAAAAGTAATTAAAGGAATTGAAGATGTAGCAATCAATGATAAAATTGAAATACTACTTCATAATGGTACTTTAGATGCTATAATAACAAACAAAAGAAAGGATGAAAAATAATGGCTGACAAAACTTTTGAACAAGCATTAGTAGAATTAGAATCATTAGTAAAAGAGCTAGAAAATGGTGAAATTGATTTAAATGAAGCTGTTAAAAAATATAATGAAGGTATGAAATTAAGTAAATATTGTCATGATTTATTAAAAGACGCTGAAGGCGTAATTGTAAAAATGATGAAGGACGATGAAGAAGTAGACTTTTAAAAAATAGCTGAGGTGTAATATGATAAATTTGAACGAGATAAAAGACCCAAGTTTTTTATCTGATTTATCAGTTAAAGAACTGGAAGAATTAAGTAAAGAAATAAGAACATTTTTAATTGAAAAAGTAGCTAAAACGGGAGGACATTTGTCTTCTAATTTAGGCATGGTAGAACTTACTATCGCCTTACATAAAGTATTTGAAAGTCCAAAAGACAAATTAATCTTTGATGTTGGACATCAAGGATATGTTCATAAAATCTTAACTGGAAGAGCAAAAGATTTTGACACTTTAAGACAATATAAAGGATTAAGTGGTTTTTTAAAAAGAAGTGAATCACCTCATGATATTTATGAAGCTGGCCACAGTTCAACAAGTATCGCTGCTGCAGCTGGGATAGAATTTTCTAAAAAATATAGTGGAGAAACTTATAATGTTATACCCATTATTGGCGATGGAGCGTTAACTGGGGGAATGGCCTTTGAAGCACTTAACTTTTTAGGGGGACAAAGAGATCATAAATCAATTATCATTTTGAATGATAATGAAATGAGTATCAGTGAAAATATTGGCTATTTAGCTAGTATTTTAAATAGTATTAGAAGTAAAACATCATATCGAAAAATTAAAACAAAAACATATAAAATTTTACCGAAATTTCTAAAGAATTTATCATCAAAAGTCGAACGAGGAGTTAAAGGCTTTTTCATTAATAGTAATTTATTTGATGAATTAGGATACTCATATTATGGTCCAATTAATGGTCATAATTTTAAAGAACTAATTAAATATTTAGAAATTGCTAAAAAATCAAGTAAACCATGTGTTATTCATGTTTTAACCCAAAAAGGGAAAGGCTATAAATTCAGTGAAAATGATCAACTAGGCTCATGGCATGGAGTTGGTCCATTTTCAGTTGAAACAGGAGAAGCAATTAGTGAAACTAAAAATAATCGATATTCATGGAGTCATATTATTTCTGAATATATGATTGATTATGCTAGGAAAAAAGAAGAATTTGTTGTTGTAATCCCGGCAATGATCGGGGGGAGTGATTTTATTAAATATAAAGAACTTTATCCTGATAGAATCATTGATGTTGGAATTGCTGAACAAATGGCAGTAACAATGTCAAGTGGATTCGCAGTTAGTAATGTTGATGTTTTTACGCCGATTTATTCAACGTTTATTCAACGGGCATATGATCAAGTAAATCATGATGTTGCTCGTCAAAATTTAAAAGTAGTATTCGGAATTGATCGGGCTGGAATCGTTGGGGCGGATGGTGAAACTCACCAAGGAATCTATGATATTCCACTTTTAAGACATATTCCCAATTTAACGATTGCTCACCCAAGAAACGCTAAAGAAGCGTATAAAATTTTAAATTATGCTTTTAAAATAAATCAAGGTCCGTTTGTCGTTCGATATGAACGGGGAAAAACAATGTATAACTTTGATCAAGGAATAACTGAAGAAGTTTATCAAACACCAAAATGGGAAATTATTAAAAAAGGTGAAAAAGCTGTCTTTATTTGCTTTGGTCCAATGTTAGAAAAAGTAGTTTCAAAATTAACAACTTTAAACTTAGATGTAATGGTAGTTGACGCTAAATTTATTAAACCATTAGATAGTGAAATCTTAAATGATATTGCTAATAAGGAAATCCCGATTATTATTTATGAAGAGTCGGTCCTTTTAGGAGGATTTGGTAGTGCTGTTTTAGAATATTTTGTTATGAATAAATTAGATACATCCCAAATTACTTTAATGGGAATAAATGATATTTTTGTTGAACAAGGGACAAAAGAAGAAATTTTAAAAGAGTTAAATTTAGATTTAGACAGTATTATAAAAGTAATTCGTAAAACTTTATAATATTGAAAGGAGTGTGAATATGTTAAGTTATATCTCGGTTAAGAATTTCGCCATTATTGAAAATATTGAAGTTGCTTTTAATAAAGGAATGACCGCCTTAACTGGTGAAACTGGAGCTGGAAAAAGCTTACTTATTGACGCAATCGGGCTTTTGCTTGGAGACAGAGCGACATCTAATGTAGTCCGAACTGGCTCAACTAAAGCAGAAGTTGAGGGAGTTTTTATTTTTACAAATCCGAAAATTTCAAAATTATTAAATAAATTTGAAATTGAAAATGAGGATAACCAATTAATTATTAGAAGACAAATTACTACTTCTAATAACAATTTAATTAAGATTAATAATCGTCCAGTAACTTTAAGTCAATTAAAGGAAATTACTGGATTGCTTGCTGATATACATACTCAACATGACACACACCGTTTAATTAATCCCCAAACTTATATCGAGATTATTGATGGGTTTGAAAATGAGAAAACTACTAACTTAATTGAACAATATTTAAAAAGTTTAGGGGCTTACAAAAAAGAATTAAAAGAGTTAAAAGAATTGAAAAATCGTAATTTTGAAATGCTTGAAAAACTTGATTTGATGCAATATCAAGTAAAAGAATTAGAAGCCTATAATTTAGATGTTTTAGAAGAAGAAACATTATTAAAAGAAGTTGAAAAGATGGAGAATTTTGATCATATTTTCCAAAAATTAAATGAGGCAAAATTATTAGTTGAATCAACAAATGCTTTAGATAATATTTATTCCTCAGCAAAACAACTTGAGGCGATTGAAGAACATTCGGAGACATTTAAAGAATTGAAACAACGTTTATTAGAAGCATACTATGAACTTGAGGATACTTTTGAATCGCTCAAAATAGAGCTAAATAGTTTGGATTTTGATCCGTTATTACTTGATTCTCATCAACAGCGGCTTAATAGTTTAGCATCATTAAAAAGGAAGTACCGTAAGGAACTTCCTGAATTAATAATGTATTTAGAAAAAATCAAAGAAGATATTAATAATATTGATAATTATGAAGAAATTATTAATAATCAAGAAGAAAAAGTAAAAGACTATTTCGAAATTGTTAAAAGGGATGCTTTAAAAATAACTGATTTGAGAAGAAAAACAAGTCTTTATATTGAAAAAGAATTACTTGCTATTTTAGAAGATTTAGAACTTAAAAAGACGCGTTTTAAGATTGTTTTTTTGAAGGAAATGGATAATGATTATTTAAATGATAAACAGTTTTTAAATAATGGAGTTGACGAAGTAGATTTTCTTTTGTCAACTAATGTTGGAGAACCTTTAAAACCGCTAAGTAAATCAGCTAGTGGTGGAGAAATGAGTAGAATAATGCTTGCTTTAAAAAGTTTGCTTGTTAACTCATTACAACTTTCATTAATTATCTTTGATGAAATTGATTCGGGAGTTAGTGGCTTTGTTGCTAACCAAGTTGCAAAAAAAATAAAGGAAATCTCAAAAACAACTCAAGTAATTTGTATTACACATATTCCGCAAGTTGCAGCGGTAAGTAACAATCATCTCTTTATTAGTAAAGGTGTTGAAGAAGAAAGAACTAAAGCACATATTAAAGAATTAAGAGAAGATGAAAGAGTTAATGAAATTGCGCAAATGATTTCTGGAGATAAGGTTAGTAAGGCGTCTCTTGAAAGTGCTAAAGAATTATTAAAATAAAAAGTAGCAAGAAAACCTTGCTACTTTTATCCGTTTTGTAATTTCTTTTATAAACTTTGGATTGCTTGTACTAATGTAATAATTAAACCAACAATAGCAGCACCAATAAAACCAAATACTAATACGACAACCATGAATTTCCCAAATTTAGATTTTAAAGGATTTTTTGTAATTGGAGCAACTTCTTCACGTTGTTTTCTTACTCTTTTTTTACTAGTTGGCATTTTCTCACCTCGTTCAAATATATTATAATATTTATGTCTTTTACATTATATTACAAATTTTAATAAAAGGAAAGATTTTTTATGGAAAAAAAATACAGAATAATATTTCATGTTGATCTTAACGCCTTCTTTGCTAGTTGTGAAATGGCTGAAGATGAAAGTTTAACTAACATCCCTTTAGGAATTGGCGGAAGAAGAGAACGTGGTGTTTTAACTACCGCGAACTACATCGCTAGAAAATTTGGAATTAAAAGTGGGATGAATTCAATCGAAGCAAAACGGCTTTGTCCTAAACTATTAATTTTACCTGTTAATTTTGATTTATATCATCATTATAGTAAAATCTTTTTTGATTTACTTAGTGAATATTCTGATACGATTGAAAAAGGTTCAATCGATGAAGGGTATTTAGAAATGACTCATTTAGCTGAAAATGTAAACCCAATTGAAGTAGCTAAAGAGATTCAAAAAAGGCTATATGATGAACATAAATTACCTGTTTCAATTGGAATTGCCCCAAATATGTTTTTAGCAAAAATGGCTTCAGATATTAAAAAGCCTTTAGGAATAACAGTTTTAAGAAAACGTGATATTGCGGAAAAATTATGGCCCTTACCTATTGAAGATATGTTTGGAATTGGGAAAAAAACATATCCGAATTTAAAGCTAATTGGGATAAATACAATTGGTGATTTAGCAAATTATAAAAATCATAAAAAACTTAAATTAGTTTTAGGCAATCGCTTAACAGAGTTCATTGATAAAGCGAACGGTATTGATAATAAGAAAGTAGAACCTCATCGTCATGTTGAATATAAAAGTATTGGAACGTCTTCAACATATTCTGTAGATTTACATGAATATCAAGATATTTTAACAAAATTAGTTAGTTTAACAAAAAGTGTTGTTAACCGATTAATTAAAGATGAAAGTGTTATTAAAACGATCAGTATTCAAGTTAGATACAATGATTTTACACAAATAAATCGGAGTAAAACACTTGATTTCTATACCGATAATTTTTACGAAATATATCAAGTAGTAGAAGAACTATATGATAATAATCAAGGAGATTTACCAATTAGACTTCTTGGAGTAAGTCTCTCAAATCTAAAAGACAACATTAACAATTTTCGGCAAATTGATTTGTTTAATGTTTCAAAAGAAGTTACTGCAGAAGAAAAAGTTTTAAAGATCTTAAACAACATAAATGAAACATATGGACAAGATATTATAAAAAAAGGTCTAAAAACCTTCAAAAAGAAATAAAAAAAGTGTTAGTTATCCCCGTAAAACATTGCTTTAACAGTCATTTTGTGATAAAATAATTAATTAGATTAAGGAATTTTTAAAAAGGGAAAAATACTAACTTATCGTTTAGTTAAGGAAAAAGAGATAAGATTTGGAGGACATGATATGAAAAAACTATTAATACTGATGGGAATCATTTTAACAGGAGTAACTTTAAGTGCTTGTGATGACTCTACAACGGATAAAACACCACCAGCTTTTACGAGTATTACGATTGAAGGGACAAACCCTCTTGATGGAGGAGTTTTAAAGACCTATTATGAGCCTAAAAAGGCGTTGATAAACGTGAAAGTGGAATTAAGTAATCCTTTCAATTTTCCAATAACAGCAATTGTTATTAACGGGATTCATTATGGTTCTAGTAGATTCACAGATGATTCTACTAACGCAGTTATTTATTTTCAAGTGGATGTTGGAAGTTCATTAGGAGAAACAATTTATAGTGTTGATGAAATTAACTATTTAGATGTTAGTAATTCTAAAACAGTTTATGTTGACAACGTTGATAATAATGAATTTAAAATTTATGTTTATAAAGATATGCCTTCTGTAGAAAGAGAAAACTATTCATTAACTAGAAATTCAATTTCAATTGATTTTAAAGTTGATGATTTTGACTCTGTAATTCAAAGTGGAACACTAGTTGCTGAATTATATTCTGGAGAAACTAAAGTTACAGAACAAGCATTAACAGTTGGGCAATCAAATATCGTATTTACTGGTTTATTTGCGAATACGCAATACGATGTTAAAGTTATTGCAGATTATGATTTAGATGATTCAAATGGCGTTATTAGTAAGGTCGTATTATATTCTGGACCGTTCTTAACATTATCAAACGCGCTTCCTAGCGCAGTAGTTAATAATTTTAATATATCATCAAATAGTGTTACTTTTGATATTGAATATAATGATGTTGACAATGTAACATCACCTGGTGGATTAAAAGTAGCTATTTATCAAGGGGATACTTTAATTCGTGAGACATTAATTAATGGCTCTGTTTTAAATGTTTCTTTTAGTGATTTATTAAACGATACTGAATATATATTAAGAGTTATAAGTGATTATGATTTATCAGATGGCCATGGGGTTGTAACTGGTAATATTTTATCAGAACGTGTTTTCAAAACTTTACCAAGAATTGTCCCAGAACCAGTTATTAATAATCTACACATTGAAGAAAGTAGAATCATCTTTAACCTTGCAATTGATGATCCTACAGGAATTATTGATGAATCTACGTTAGTTGCAAAACTATATGTTGATGGTCTATTAATTAAAGAAGCAAGTGTTTTAAATTATGCTGTTAATTTTGAATTATTTGATATTTTCTCAGATTATGATTTCACAATTGAAATTGAGGCATCTTACGATTTAAACAATGGAGATGGAGTGCAAACTAATCAAGTAATTTTAAGTGAAGAGTTTACAACGTTATCTAACATAGCTCCAACTGTGGATGTTAAAGATATTGTTGTTACTCAAGGGTATGTCACAATTGATTTAAAAGTTTATGATTTTAATGAAACATTAAAAAGTTCATTAAAAGCAATCTTATATGAAAATGATGTTGCAGTTAAAACAATTCAGTTTAGTCCTGAAGATGAAACTGTTGTTTTAGGTTATTTAGTTAAGAATAGTGAAGTATACAGTATTGAGATTGTAGCTGACTATAATTTACGTGATGGGGCAGGAACTGTAGAAGATTTCTTGTTATACCGTAGTATTTTATTATCATTAGAAGCAAAAGCTCCAGCTGCGGAATTACTTAATATTGTCGCAACTAATGATTCAATTATTTTAGATATTAATTATATGGATATTGATGAAACATCTGATCTTTCTAATATTAATATTTATTTATATTTAGATGGTGTTCAAATAGATGTTAAATCATTAGATATTGGGATGAATACCGCAGTCTTTTTAGGACTCCTTTCAAATAATGAATATGAAATAGTTGTAACAGCAGACTATAATTTAGATGATGGTTCAGGAATGCAATATGATCAGGTATTAATATCGAGTACGATTGTAACTCTTGAAAAACTAGTACCAACCGCAGAAGTTGATAATAATACAACGACTACTGAATCAATTATTTTTGATATTGATATAATTGATGATGATACTGTAATTATCCCCGCTACATTAAAAGCAGTATTATATCTTAATGGTGTAGCGACTGGCGATGAAAAAGCCTTAATAGTTGGAGAAAACTTCTTTGTAACATTTGATAATCTTTTATCAGATACGCAATATAAAATAGTAGTTATTGCTAATTATGATTTAGAAGATGGTAACGGTATTATTAGTGATTTTGTTCTTAGTGAAATTAAAATGGATACCCAAGTTAAAGAACCACCAAATGCAAATATTGAATATATTGATTCAAATAAAAATGATATTTGGTTTGATATTTTTGTAAATGATGATGACGCGGTTATTACTGGAAACTTAAAAGCAGTCTTATATAAAGATGGAGTACCAACAGGAGATAGCGTTGCATTAGTTACAGGATTAAATACTAATGTTAGATTTGATGGAGTTTATTCTGATACTAGATATAACGTAACAGTTGTTGCGGATTATTATTTAAATGATAATACGCCTGAAGTTACAGGAGAAGTATTAGATTATAGCTTTATTAGTACATATGAAAAAGATTTAGTTACAGCAGAAATTTATTCTGCTACTTTAGGAACTACTACCATGACCCTTGATATCATTGTAATTGATCCTGATAATACAGTATCAGCTAACTTAAAAGCAGTTTTATATAAAGATGATGTTTTAACAGGAGATAGTGTTAATTTAGTAGTAGGAGATAATCAAGGAGTGACTTTTAATGGGCTTCTAAGTGATTCAGTTTATGAAGTAAAAGTTGTTGTTGATTACGATTTAAACACAGATGAAGGAATAACTTCTAATTTTATTTTAGATACTTATTTTGATCGAACTGCTTATTTAGGAGTTCCTACAGCAACTATTTTTAATGGTAATCCAACTAAGAATAGTGTCGCTGTTGATATTGTTGTAAGTGACCCAGATAGTACAGTTACAGGTGGGACTATCGCTGCCCTTTATAAAGATGGAGTAGCAACTGGTGATACTTTGCCATTAAATATCGGCTTAAATGAAAATATCACTTTTAGTGGGTTACTTTCAAATAATGAATATGAAGTAAAAGTGCTTACTAATTATAATTTAAACGATGGTTCTGGTGAGCAACAAGCGGAAATATTAAAATCATTTATGATTACAACAGATGCATATCTTTTACCAAATACTACAATAACTAATTTAGAAATTACAGAAGATATGGTTTCCTTTGATTTTAGTTATGATGATTTTGATAATGTTTTAGTAGCCAATTCATTAAAAGCATCGTTATGGATTAATGATGTTAAAATAACTGAAAAATCAATCTTTACAGAACATGTTAGTTTTGATATTTCAAATATGGTAACTGATTTTGACTTTGTTATTAAAGTTACTGGCGATTATGATTTATTAGACGGAACGGGAGTTATTGATGACGGAACAGTTCTGAAACTAGAACTAAGTACATTAGCATATAGTGCACCAACTGCAAATATTACTGATGTAACAATTAATCAAAATGATGTTGCTTTAGATGTTACGATTACTGATAATGATGCGGTTATTACCCAAAATTTAAAAGCAATTCTTTATGATAAAGATGATAATATAATTGATACAATTGCCTTAAGTACAGGAGATAACTCAGTAGCATTTAATCAACAATTAGATTATGCTAATGTTTACTCGATTGTAATAGTTGCTGATTATAACTTAATGGATGGTAGCGGTGAACATCCGGGTATAATTTTACAAGAATACTTAATTACTGTTGTTAATAAATTAGTTCCACAAGTTGATTTTGCAAATATCCTATTAACAACAACAAGTCTTACTTTTGATGCAACTGTCTATGATAGAGATAATACTTATGTTGCTAATTTAAAAGCAGTTTTATATCAAGATGGACTAGCAACAGGCCAAGAATTTTCATTAAATATCGGAGTAAATAACGGTAAAGTATTCACTGGCCTTGATTCAAATAGTGATTATACAATAGTGATTATCGCTGATTATGATAATGGTGATGGAAACGGTACAAGACTTGCCAAAAGTGTTGGTTATACTACTCAAAAAACAGTAGCGAAAGTTGCGCCAAGCGCAACAATTGCTAATGAAACAAAAGATTATGATTCAATTATATTTGATGTTACAGTCGTTGATGCTGATGCAACAATTACTGGAAACTTAAAAGCAGTATTATATAAAGATGGTGTAGAAGTAGATCATCTAGCTTTAAGTGTGGGAGCAAATAATGGTAAATCGTTTACTGGGTTAACATCAGATATGGATTATACAGTTCGCGTTGTTACTGATTATGATTTGAACGATGGTACAGCAGTAAAAACTGGAGAGTTACTTGATACAGTTTCCTTAACTACGGATCTAAAAGTTGCTCCAACAGCAATAATAAATAATCAAGTAACAACAGCTTCATCAATTAGTTTTGATGTAAGTGTTACAGATGATACATCATCAATTACTGGAAATTTAAAAGCTGTATTATATAAAGATGGAGCAGCAACAGCTTCTGAAATTTCTTTAGTAGTTGGCGCAAATAATGGTAAAGCATTTACTGGTTTAGTATCTGATGGAAGTTATGAAGTTAAGATTATAACTGATTATGACATTAATGATGGAACTGGTGTGAAATCAGCAGTAGAATTAGATAACTATACAACACATACAACTATTTTAGCAGCACCAACAGCGGCAATTAGTGGAGTTGTAATTACAAAAGATAGTGTTACTTTCAATGTAAATGTTGTAGATGATGACAACACATCAACAGGCCAAACAAAAGCTGTTTTATATGAAAATGGAACAGCAGGAGCTGAAATTGTCTTAAGTGATGGTGCAAATGATAACCAAGCATTTACTGGCTTAGTATCTGACCATGACTATGAAGTTAAAATTATAACTGACTATAATTTATTAGATGGTGCAGGAAGCCATGCTACTCAAGTTTTAGATAATGAAATCTTTAAAACTGAAGCATATAGTTTACCAACAACAACAGTGACGCATGTTGTATTAACAGAAGATGAATTAACATTTAAGTTTAACTATGATGATACAGATTCAGTTTTAACAAGTGGAACATTGAAAGCTTCCCTTTGGGTAGCTGGTTCAAAAGTATCAGAAAAAGGGATTACAACTGATACAGTTAGTTTTGATATTTCAAGTATGATCGCTGACTTTGACTTTACTGTTAAAATAACAAGTGATTATAATTTACATGATGGAGTTGGACTTGTAAATGACGGTGTAATTTTCGAAAGAGAATTTACAACTGTAGCATATAGTGCACCAACAGCAAATATTACAGATGTAACAATTAATCAATATAACGTAGAAATGGATGTTACAATCACTGATGATGATGCAACAATTACCGGAAACTTAAAAGCAGTGTTATACGATAAAGATGATAATATAATTGATACAATTGCCTTAAGCGTAGGTGATAATTCAGTTATCTTTAATCAACAAATTAATTCAACAGAAGTTTACGAAATAATTATTTATGCAGATTATAACTTATTAGATGCAGCAGGAGTACATAGTGATGCAGTCTTACAAGAATACATTGTAATTGAAATGAATGAATTTGTACCACAACCGGTATTCTCGAATATTCTATTAACAACAACAAGTATTACATTTGATGTTGATGTATATGATAGAGATAATACATATGATGCTAATTTAACAGCAGTATTATATCAAGATGGCCAAGTTACAGGAGCAACAATTCCGCTAGTCATTGGCGCAAATAATGGTAAAGTATTTAGTGGTCTTGATTCAAATAGTGATTACGTAATTGTAATTATTGCTGACTATAATAATAATGATGGCAATGGTAATTACTTAGCTGAAGAAATTGGTTATACTACTCAAAAAACAGTAGCGAAAGTTGCGCCAAGTGCAACAATCGCTAATGAAACAAAAGATTATGATTCAATTACCTTTGATGTTACAGTCGTTGATGCTGATGCAACAATTACTGGAAACTTAAAAGCAGTATTATATAAAGATGGTGTAGAAGTAGATCATCTAGCTTTAAGTGTGG
>Ga0164318_10000327_pt1 | contig 34664 bp, 32 predicted proteins | sample GuaBasSedimGuay9_FD_113734 | JGI IMG/M metagenome (GOLD analysis project Ga0164318, IMG submission 113734) | Subseafloor sediment microbial communities from Guaymas Basin, Gulf of California, Mexico - Guay9, Core 4571-4, 0-3 cm | ecosystem: Environmental > Aquatic > Marine > Hydrothermal vents...
AACCCTCTCAGGCTGCGGTATTTAGAAGATATTACGGATTCGCGGTTGGTTACAATCATGTCCAACCCTGCAAACATTGAGGAAGAATGCATAAATAGTCACCTTGTTATCGGGTCGGTACTGATACCTGGTGCCAGGGCTCCCAAGCTTATTTCAAGAGATCTAGTCCGGCGAATGATGCCCGGATCAGCCATCGTGGATATCTCTATTGACCAAGGGGGCTGCTGCGAGACATCACACCCTACTACCCACGAAGAGCCCACTTTCATCGAGGAAGGCGTGGTGCATTATTGTGTAGCTAACATGCCCGGGGCAGTGCCTAGGACTTCCACCATTGCTCTTACCAACGTAACTTTGGCCTATGGCCTGGAGATCGCCAACAAGGGGCTAGAGAAGGCGATGGCAGATGACCCGGCGTTGAAGAAGGGACTGAACATTATGAATGGCCAACTTTGCCACCCTGCAGTGGCTGAAAGCTTTGGGATGAGTTGTGCAGAGGTGGATTTCTAAGGAGGTTGGAGACAGATAAATAGGAAGGAAGCCCTATTGGCCGTTATAGGGCTGTTTTGGGGGTATATTGGTATTGACGTTACAAAGGAGTGTTGAGCGATGCTAGAGGATCTCCAAGTATGGGTAAACGGAAAGTTAATTCCATGGTCTCAGGCTACGGTCCATATGATGTCGCATAGTTTCAGTCGCGGTTCAGCCATGTTTGACGTGTTTGGGATACACCCCTCAAAACATGGCCCTGTGGCTTTTCGCATGGACAAACATCTGGATAGATTTTTCAGAAGCGTAGAGCTGCTTGGGATGCGCAGCAAATACAGCAGAGAGGAATTGAAGCAGGCTGTGTCAGAAGTGGTAAAGGTCAACAATATTGGCCGTGGTGTTGTTAGAATTACCGGATATTACAGCGAACAAACGATTGTCAGCCTGGTCATGGAAACCGAACTGGACGTTGCTGTCTTTGCAATCCCAGAAACAGAGGATTTCAAGTTAAACCATGCTGAGCCTATAAGTGTTTGCATCAGCAAGTGGAGGAAATTGCATCCGGCCACTGTTCCAGTAGAAGCTAAGGCCTGTGCCAATTATCTTAATGGGATGCTCTCCAGAAAGGATGCAGCGGAAAGGGGATTCGACTTGGCCGTAATGCTGACCACTGACGGGTACGTTGCAGAAGGAGCCATTGAGTCGATATTTATGGTCAAGGACGGGATAGTTAAAACCCCGCCGTTGGGGAACATCGTTCAAAGTGTTACGAGACTCTCCATCCTGGAAGCGACGCCATCTATCGGGATCAAGGTCAGGGAAGAACAAATTATGCCTCAAGAACTTCTTGATGCTGATGAGATTTTCACTTGCCACACTGGGACAAAAGTGACCCCTGTTAAAAGGATCGAGGATAGAATTTTGGGGGAAGTGCCGGGCCCTATAACGGCCAAAATCTTCAAACTTATGGAGGACATCGTCAACTTTCGCAACAGTGAGTTTGAACACTGGTTTGAGCCATTATAAGGACCTGCCCACGAACAGTTATTGTGGTTGAGATGTCTAAGGAAGATGGTTTTAGGATTAGTCATCCCTTGGAGCCGGACCAGGGTCTTGGACTGTATAAAAAGGAAAGGGTTATGAATATCCGTCCAACAGAGGCCGTTGTGGATCTGGACGCAATAGCATTTAACATAAGGAGCCTGAAAAATCACGTAGGCCCAGGCCCTCGTTTCATGGCGGTGGTGAAGGCCGACGCCTATGGTCACGGTATCATACATGTGGCAAAAACGGCGGCCAAAGCAGGGGCTGATTGGCTGGGTGTTGCCTTGCTAGAAGAAGCCGTAGCGCTCAGGAGGGCGGGCATAGACCTGCCCATCCTCGTTCTGGGTGAGGCCTTTAGCAAAGGAGCTGAGCTATACGTGGAATACGATATTAGGGCTACGGTATGCTCGCTGGACAGTCTTCTTGCATTGAACAGGGCCGGAGAGTTGGGTGGGAGCAAGGTCAGGGTGCATGTAAAAGTAGACACAGGCATGGGGAGGATTGGACTTGAACCTGATCAAGTCCTCCCTATGATAGAAAGAGCCCAGGCCCTTAGAAACATCCAGATTGAAGGGCTTTTTTCCCATTTTGCATCTGCCGACGAAGAGGACAAAACCTTTTCTTTTGATCAACTGGATCGATTCAAGAAAGTGATATCAACTCTTGAAAACAGAGGGATAGGGATCCCAATTAAGCATTTCGCGGGCAGTGCCGCTACCATTGACATTCCAGAAAGCTACTTCGACATGGTGAGACCCGGTATCAGCATATATGGGGCTTATCCTTCCGAAGAGGTGGATCATTCTGTCCCTCTTAAACCTGCTATGACAATGAAGACAGCCATATCGTTTTTGAAAGAGGTGGAAAGCGGTACACCGCTTTCTTATGGACGGACTTACAGGACACAAAGGAGGAGCAGGATCGCTACCTTGCCGGTTGGCTATGGGGATGGATATCCGAGATTACTATCTAACAGGGGTGAGGTACTCGTGGCAGGTCAGCGTGCCCCGGTCGTGGGACGTGTGTGCATGGATATGACGCTTATCGATGTTACCCATATCCCAGGCGTCAGTGTCGGCGCAGAGGTGGTGTTGTTCGGTAAGCAGGGGAATGCAGAGATCCGTGTGGACGAGCTGGCCTCAAAGACCGGTACAATAAGCTACGAGATTCTGTGCACCATTACAAAAAGAGTGCCGAGGCAGTATGTGGGCGCATTATAGGCGGTTGCCCAACATAATATTTGATCTTTTCAGGGCTAAAATTGGGTATTTGCATATTGTAACGCAAGTCCAAGGGCCTTGACAGCTGTATCCAGATCTTTAAATACCGGATAGCCCATGTCCTCCAATTGAAAGCCCAGATCCCTAACAGCCTGGCTGTTGGGTCCATATATCCAGGTAGCTATGGGCTTTTGATGCTTTCCCTTGATGCGTTTGTAAGCGCGGATATAGTTTTCAATAATATTTCCTGATGGGTGAGCCCATAGTATGTGGAGGAGGGCGTCGATATTTTCATCAGCCATTATGGCGTCAAGAATATCGGGATACTGAGAGAAGGCATCTCTCACAGCTGCCATCATCGGGCCTATATCCACTGGCATGTGTCCGGAACCCGGAAATACTGAATCAAGCAAAGAGACTGTTCGTTTGCCTAGTGTGGCAAGTTTCAGCCCGTACCGGGCACAGCAGTCAAGGGCCATGACCGCCATGCCTCCTGTGATGGTAAGGATCCCCAGTCTGTTTCCCTTTAAGGGGGGTTGAGTGGCGAAAATCTTGGGTACATCAAAGAGCTCGGCGAATGTATCCAACCGTAAGACCCTACTCTGCCTGCACACAGCGTCAAAAATCAGATCATTTACTGCCATGGACCCGGTATGAGAAGCAGAAGCTTTGGCACCCTGCGAGGTTCTACCGGCCTTTACGACAAGGACAGGTTTACGGGTTGTTATGGAACGAGCAATGCGCAGGAACCGGTTACCGTCTTTAATGCTCTCCAGATACATACCCACTACACTGGTAGACTCATCGTCGGCCAAGTATTGGAGCAGGTCACACTCGTCCACGTCACACTTATTTCCTAAGTCACAGATTTTACTGATCCCGCAATGAAAATCTGAATAAGGAAACGCCTGAGGGTTGGTCATCCCTGTTTGGGAGACCAGGGCTATAGCTCCTTGACGAATGGAATCGTATCCCGACTCATATGGGCACGGATAGAACTGCTTATGGGTATTGACCACACCTGCGGTGTTGGGCCCCATGAGCCTTATCCCAGCTTGATTAGCTATCTCTACGATTTCCCTTTGCAGTCTTGCTCCTTGCGCATCTCTTTCTGCAAAGCCATCAGCTACAATGATTGCGGCCTTCACACCCTTTTGTGCGCAATCCTTGATAACGTAGGGCACAGACCGGGAATTGATCATGATCAGGGCCAAGTCCACGGGATATTTTACTTTTTTGAGTGAGGGATAGACAGGCAATCCCAAGACCTCCTTGTAACTCGGATTAACCGGAACAATACGACCAGCATAACCGCCGTGGAGCAAGGACTTTACCACTACGTAGCCACCGAAGAAGCTAGGTCTGAACGAACCAATAATAGCGATGCTATTTGGCTCAAAGAAAGCAGTGAGATCAGCAGTTACTTTTGCCATTTTCATCTAGTCCTCATAGGCATAGGTATTCACATCATGGGCTGTTTGTATTTAATATTTCGTTTAGGATATCTTTTCAACATGATTCCGCAGCTTCTCCCTGACAGTGATCTTATGGATTGACAATCTGTTTCCATGTGAGTTATCGATTGCAGGGGGATTGGAGATATTGAGAGAATTCCAGACTCTTTTAGCTGCATCTGGAGTGTATGTATTCCTTAGGGGATTCTAGAGATTCGGCGACCTGGTATTTATCACGTCAAATTTCAGGAGGAGATCATGTTTAATTTCGAATTGTCAGAGAAGAGAAAACTTCTTAAGGAGATGGCCAAAAAGTTTGCTCAAAAGGAAATCCTACCAGTTCGGGATAAATTCGAGGAGGATTATGCAGAGGGTAAATACGTTGACAAGATTTTACTCGAGGCGGCCAAAATAGGCCTTTTAGGATTTCCCGTAGAAGAGAAATATGGTGGATCCAACGGAAACAATATTGATGTGATGGTCATATTGGAGGAGCTCGCTGCAGTAGATGGTGGAATGGCCACTGTGATAGGTGATACATGGTTTGCAATGACTCCCATAATAATGGCGGCTGACAGTGAACAACGGGAGCGATTTCTCAGGCCTTTAGCCTCTAGAGAAGAGGCCAACCTAGGAGCCATTTGTATGACTGAACCTCCTTCAGGAGCCGATATAGAGGACCCTCGGATGAAACTTCGTACATGCCGGACGATAGTAAAGGAAGAGGGCGATGAACTAATTATCAATGGTACCAAGATTTGGCCTAGCAATGCAGGGATTGCATATCTTTATGTGGTGGTTTGTACTATTGATCCAAAATTGGGGGAGGAGGGTTCTTGTTTAGTGGTAGTAGAGAAAGACAGGACTGGGCTTTCTTTTGGTAAGCCGGAGCCCAAGATGGGCATGCATGCGGATCGAAACTCAGAGGTTATTTTCGATAATGTCCGAGTGCCCCGCAAGAACATGTTGGGAAGGATCAGAGACGGGGCCAAGATTTTGCATAGGACCCTGACTTACAACCGCTTAGGAGGAGGTATGATATCCGTGGGGATTGCGAGGGGGGCCTTTGAATATGCTTTAGAGTACTGTAAAAACCGAGTGGTGGGAGGAAAGCCTCTCATACAGCATAGCCTTATCTCCGCTATGTTCGCTGATATGGCGATGAACATAGATGCTGCACGGCTGCTCGTGTATCGTTCTGCTTGGGCCAATACGAAGCGCCATCCCCAGAGGGATCGTTTTTCTAATATGGCCAAGGTATTTGCCACGAATATGGCCATGGAAGTGACAACGCAGTGTGTTCAAGTCATGGGATCTTATGGATACTCAAAGGAATATCCTGTGGAAAAGTATATGCGAGATGCAAAAATAGTTCAGATATTTTTAGGGCCCAACGAGTTACTTAGCCAATTAATCGGATCATCATTATGAGTTTTCCAAGACCTTTATAATTTTAAAGACTAGATCGTTTACCGGTGTAAGAACCCCATATCTGCGGCCCAATTCCATAACACGGCCTGCGAACATTTCTACTTCGGTTTTTCTTTCAGCCTCTATGTCCTGCAACATGGATGTCTTGCCGTTGGGAGAGAGATTCGCCATGACACTATGCCAATCTTGAATATCCTGTTCCCGCAAATCCACTCCTGCCTTATCAGCAATGGCCATGACTTCGCGCATAGCGGCTTCCATCAGTTCCCCTGCTTCTTTTACCTTTACAAATACACCGTAGGGCGCCCTCAGGACAGCAGAGATTTGGTTTACACCTACATTTATCATAAACTTCCGCCACAAAACCCTGATCATGTCACCAGGAACTTCTGAGACAATCCCGGCACGGTCAAAGAGCTCTTTAACTGCCTGTACCCTGTCTGAAGGTGGATCATTCACCGCTTCTCCGAAGTACAGGATGCCTTCTTTGCTGTAAGTAACATTATTGTTATGTCTTACTGCGTCAATCCCAAGTGCGACTCCATAGAGAACACGCTCCATTCCGTAAACAGCACCTATGCTTTCCTCGCTGTCTATCCCGTTCATGACCGAGAGAATTTGGGTGTGTCGGCCTACCACGTTACGGATGTCTTCTATTGCACGTGGAAGATGGTGGTGCTTGACTGCAACTATTAATAAGTCCTGGATGACTGGCTCCCTGTCTGGATTAATAACATCAAAGAAATAGGACTTTCCATTTATTACCAATCCATTTTCCTTCAATTTTTCATAGCGTTCATCCCTCGCGATAAAACTCACGTTGGCTTCATCCATACCGTACAGCTTGCTGGCATAAAAGGAACCCATGGCGCCAGCCCCAATGATACCTATGCTGTTAACTGACCCCATTGTTGTTTCCTCCACTTGGTTGGTCCCGCTTGATTTGCTCTCTTATACAACATAATTGGAATCATTGTCGAGGTATATTGGCGGAGGCCCTTTTATCTTGAATCCCTTTGAATGATTCCGTACTATGCCTAGGTCGTTTGCATCGACATAGAGAAAGGAACGCGGTGGCAACTGTTACTGCGGAAGGTTTTATGGTAAGCAATGAAAAAGGACATTCTTAAAAAAGGTGACGCAAGTGGCAACGGGATGGTGGTCAAGTTCCAGATGCCTTCTGGGTTGGAAGTAATCTCGTTTCCAACGAAAAATCCGTACGGCGGACAATGGGACCTGGGTCCTACATGGAACTACGTGGTGTTGGGTGACAGGCCTTTTCTGGTTGACGTAGGTAGGTGGGGGCAGGGGAAAAGCCTCATCTCGATGATGGAGGGCGCTGGGTTTGACCCGGAGAACTTGAAATTTATCCTGATTACCCATGGTCATGAAGATCATGATGGCGGCCTGAAAGACGTAATAGGCGTGGCGGGACTCAAGGTAAAAGCACACGTTACGTATGATCTGATGAGAAGACCATATCCCCAGCTTTCGCCAGGCGGATACAAGCTCAATTTCCCGGCCAGATGTTGGCGCTGTTTTATGCCTGAGTCCTTTTACACCAAGAACTGTCTGGGCTACCATGAATTCCTCCGTGACCTCGCAGTGGACACGATCGGAGATAATGGCGCCAGCCTTGACAGTGGCATCCGAGCGATTCATCTGCCGGGACATAGTCCGGACTGCCTTGCGGTCTTACTTGGTAAAGAGGGAATAATAGTAGGTGATGTGGTTCTCCCTGACATAACACCTTGGCCAACTTCCTTGGAGATGTTTGAGACCGTGGCCCCAGTCATAAGGCAGAAATACACGGATGGAGAAAGACTCTTTGGCCTTGAGAGTTATATCCGGTCTTTAAAGAAACTCCAGGCTGTTGCAAAGGAAATCCCAGATATTGCCATATTCCCTGCACACCGCCTGTATTATGATGACAAGTGGACATGTATTAATCTCTCGGAGCGGGTTGAGGAGCTGTTAGTTCACCACGTGCATAGGTGCGCAGCAATCCTGGAGATAGTATCATCAGGACCTAAAACTATTGACGAGATAGCGGTCATGCATTTTGAAGAGGCAAAGCTAAAAGGTGTCGGAATTCACCTTGCAAGAAACGAAATAATCAGTCATTGCGAATTGATGGTAAAATATGGGGATTTGCTGAGACTTGATGGAAAAGGTTCCTACGTAAAAACCGGGAGTTCTAATTTCGAAAGGGCTATCAATGCCACCTGTAGCCGCCCCTTGTCCATCAGCGAATTTTAAAGTATAATTATTTATATTCTGAGTTCTTTTGTTATTTTTACCACCAACTAGGCCGTTTTCTACAGTGTGAAGGAAGCGGAACTAGGAGAATATATTTGTCGCCATTGGAGTCCTGAGCTTTGAGGACCCAAGGGGAGGGCACTAACTCTATGAAACACAAAAAGGTTGTTTTCCTGAAAAGTGGCGAGTTCGGTTTTACCTTGATCGAATTGCTCGTGGTCCTTATCATTTTGGGACTGCTCGCAACCCTAGTCGCCCCCAAATTTTTCGGCAGAATCGACAAGGCCAAGGTCAAGACTGCAAAGGCCCAAATTGAGCTTTTAGGCTCTGCGTTGGATGATTTCAGGCTGGATAATGGCCGCTACCCTACTACTGAAGAGGGGCTTGAGGCCCTCAGGACAAGACCCGGTGAATTGCCTAACTGGGATGGGCCGTACTTGCCCAAGCCTGTTCCCTTAGACCCCTGGGGGAGACCTTACCAGTACCGAAGCCCTGGAGAACACGGGGATTATGATCTTTTTAGTTACGGAAAAGATGGGGTAGAAGGGGGAGAGGGATACAACAAGGACATAGTTAGTTGGGAATAAGGAAGGTTTTGATGAGTGTGCCGGGAAAAGACAAAGAAGGGTCTGCTTCTTATAGGGGGCCAGGAGAACGGGAGCCCGGAGAAGGCGGGAAAGACTTGGACGCGGCTGTGGAAACGGTTGTGGAGATAAGTGCCAGCGATTTCCCCGATGACCCGCCAGCAGTAAATTTCTTGCCAGCCACATTTATGAAAAATTTCCTGTTTGTACCACTTGAAGATACCGGCGAATACGTAAGTGTCGCAATGGCAGATCCATACGATTTCAATACCCGGGAGGTCATAGCCAAGTCTTACAATAAGCCCATCAAGGTCTTCAGTGCGCCAGCAGAAGTAATTGCTCAGTTTATTTACAGGTGGTATGAAGCAGAAGCAGATATGACGGCACATGAGGACTCCGAGGAAGCTGAGATCAGTCTGGAGGACCGCCTATGGGATGACCCCGAACAACTCAAAGACATGGCTTCAGAGGCCCCGGTAATCCGCCTGGTGAATCATCTCATTAGCAAGGCGTACAAGATGGGCGCCTCTGATATACATATTGAACCACGCCGACAATACGTCAGGGTTAGGTTTAGAATCGACGGTGTCCTTCACGACCAAGAAGCTATCGCCCTTAGGCTAAAAGCCGCAATCATATCCAGGATAAAGCTGATGGCCAAGATGGACATCGCCGAAATGAGGCTTCCCCAGGATGGCAGGATCAGGTTCAGGTTGGGAAAGGAGGAGATTGATATTCGTGTCTCATCAATCCCTACCGGCTTTGGTGAATGCCTGGTGTTAAGATTACTCCACCAGGAAGATGTACTTTTGGATCTTGGCCGTCTTGGCTTCTCCGATCAAATCCTCCATAAATTCCAGTCACTTATTTCAATGCCTTATGGGATGTTACTTGTCTCGGGCCCGACTGGCTCTGGAAAGACCACCACGCTTTATGCGGCCCTTAACTCAATCAACTCGGCTGATAGGAAAATAGTGACTGTTGAGGACCCAATTGAATACCAGCTTGAAGGAATAAATCAGGTTCAAGTATTGCCAAGGATAGGCCTTACTTTTGCAAACTGTTTGAGATCATTCCTTAGACATGACCCCGATATCATTTTGGTGGGGGAAATACGGGATATCGAGACCGCGGAGATCGCGGTCCAGGCGGCTCTTACGGGCCATATGGTGTTTTCAACCCTTCATACCAATGATGCGGCAGGAGCTATCACTAGGCTTGAAGACATGGGTATAGAGCGGTTTATGATAGTATCATCCCTGGTCGCGGTTCTTGCCCAGCGCCTTGTCAGAAAGGTATGCAGACACTGCTCTGAAGAAGTGGCTATAGATGAAGAAAAAAGGTCTATGATAGCTAGGGAATTGGAGGTGCCGGTTGACAAAATAATGCCCTCTTATCTCAAAGGAATGGGATGCAGTGAGTGCGGTGCCACAGGTTATAAGGGAAGAATCGGCATATTTGAGCTTCTTCCAATGTCAGATCATATTCAGAGGGTAGTTCTTCGAGGGGCTGACAGGACAGAGATCCATCGTGAGGCCTTGAAAGAGGGAATGGTTTCTCTGAAAATGGATGGACTCAGAAAGGTGAGTGAAGGGATTACTACCTATGAAGAGGTACTGAGAGTTGCTCGCTAATGCCACGCTTTCATTATGAGGCAGTAGACAAGGATGGAAGGAGGATAGTGGGTTCGGCTGAAGCGCCGAGCAAGGAAGCGCTTCTAGCGTCCTTCCGGTCCCACGGCCTGGTGCTTGTAAAATGGTTGGATCAAGCCCGGGGCCGCAGGTTTTTTTCGTCATCAAACAAAAAAAGGCTGAAAAACAAGAGCCTTCTCGCCTTTACAAGGGACTTTGCCCAGTTGTTGGGCTCAGGCCTTTCAGTAGATCGCACCCTTGATGTAATTGCCTCTTCTGCGTCGGACAAGAGCATAGCGGAAACAGCAAAATTTCTTAAGGACCGACTCAGGCAGGGACAGGCCCTTTCCGACGCGATGAGCACAAGGTCGGCTGATTTCAATAGCTTGTACGTAAACATGGTCAGGGTTGGGGAAATGGGAGGGGTGCTTCCCCAAGTCATGAGCAAGCTTGAGGAATTTATGCGGCGCAGTGAGGATACCCGTCGGTTCATCATTTCATCCTCTATTTATCCGTCTATTTTGATCAGTGTGGGCATTATTTCAGTATTTGTAATCATGGGATTCGTGGTGCCCAAATTTGCTGGTATCTTCAATGATCTGGGGGTGGATGTCCCTCTTTCTACCCGAATTTTGATTACTCTAAGCGAGATAGTTAAGGCCTGGTGGTGGGTTGTTCCAGCCGGCGGAGGGGCGTTGTTCGTGTTCTTGCAAAGATTTTTCAAAACTGCAAAGGGAAGGCAACGGTTGGATACCCTGATGCTCAAGACACCCTTATTCGGCCAGCTCATAAAAGAGATGGAGACGAGCCGTTTCACCAGGACGCTTGGCACCCTTATACTCAGTGGAGTGCCCCTGCTCAAGGCGTTGTCAATAGTAAAGGAAATCATCGGTAACCAGCTGATCAGAAAGGCTGTGGAGAACATTCACGAAAGTGTCAGGGAAGGGAAAAGGATAAGCGTTGTCATGGGAGAGCAGGGGGTATTTCCGGCTATCGCAGTGGAAATGGCGGCGGTTGGAGAAGAAACAGGCAGTATTGGGGAGATGTTGCTTAAGGGGTCAGAGGAGCTGGAGAGAAAGATTCAAACCAGAATAAAGACCTATCTTTCACTGCTTGAGCCTGCCGCAATACTTGTAATGGGGATCATTATAGGGGGCATAGTAATATCCATGCTGACCGCTATTTTCGGTATCAATGAAATTCAATTCTAGAGGCTTTACTTTAATCGAGTTGATCGTGGTGCTCGTCATCATCGGTGTAGTGGGTTCTGTGGTGTTCGTCAATGTAGGGCGCTCAGTTACCAGGAAAAGGACGCGGTTGTTTGCTAAAGAGATGGTCAGCCTTTGCAGAAAGGCAAGAAGATTGGCGGTCAGTCAGGGGATCATTTCCACCTTCTACATTTCGTCGGGAGACAGGAAATGTTGGGTTGATGCCCAGGAACCCATTGACATACCGCCCGAGCTAAAAGTTGAAGGCAAAGGTGTTCAGGAATTGGAGCAGGGTATATTCGGAATCCGGTTTTTCCCCGATGGTAGTTCAAGCGGGGGGAGGTTGTTTCTTTCAAGAGGCGACGACGTATTGTACGAGTTCCATGTTGACCTGCTCACCGGGCTGATACTTTCCCAAGAGAATCGGAAATGAGGCGATCGGGTTTATTGATTAGTCAAGCAGGCTTTACCCTCCTTGAGGTGCTGGTATCTTTAGTTATCATTGGCATTTCTTTTGGAGTCCTTTTCGAGACCCTGTCCCAATCAAAAAGGATTGCCTGGAGGTCAGATGAGCTAGCAGAGGCCTCGAGGATAGTGCACAACCTACTGGTAGACGACAAGTTTGTAAAGGATGCTCTAAAAGCTGGAGAAATGCGAGGGGCGGTGCAAGGCGAAGGTAACTGGCATTACTGGGTTAATGTCTCAGTACTGGAAATTGAGGGCGAAGACAATACTCCCCTAAAGATTTATGGAATGATGCAGTTAAAACTATGTGTAGCGCAAAGCGAGGGACCAGAAAGCAGGCGATTTTGCGTAACAAGATGGTATCGGAAGTAGCCAGAACCATTCACAGGGGTTGTAGCGATGGTTTTACTCTGCTGGAGTTGCTTGTCACCATAACCCTTGTAGCAATGGTGGTGTTGGTGCTTTCCATGGCCCTGAGGCTGGCCATAGGGGCATGGGAAAAGGGGGAGAGAAAGGGGGATGAGGCCTTAATTAACCTGTTGGTCCCAAGGCTGCTGGAGAAACAGCTTCAGGGAATCGTACGAACTACTGTCGAAAAAAAAGAGCGGAGTTTTCCGTTTTGTGGAGGCAAGAACGGGATTTCTTTTTTTACTTCGTTTACGCCTCTGGGTTCTGGGTTCCGGGGGATTATCAGGGTGACATATATATATGAACCAGAGGAGAAGACTCTCACGCTTTATGAGCAGGTTACGACAAAGCTCTTGGAATTGACTGAGAGAATATACCCATTGTCACAGGAGTACTACGAAAACTTGGAACCTGTAAGCAGGATAGAAGATATTGAGGACTTTAAGCTTGAGTATAGTGGAGAAAGATTGGTTGATCCCCAAGACGAAGAGCAGTGGAAGCATGAATGGCCTTGCAATTCGCCTGTACCGCCAAAGGCTGTTAAGCTGACTATAGGAACCAAGAATAGGGGAAGGCCAAAGCTCTCATTATGGTGTTTTCAAGTAGGAAAGTAGTTTGGGGGGAGATTAATGAGGTGAAGGCGGTTGGCAAACCTGTGGGGGGCAGCGTACTTATTGTTGTTTTGTGGATCTTGGCACTGTTAGCTTATCTGACAGGTGACTATCTTTCCTTTAATCGGGAGAGATCGGCAATTTGTTCCAGTTCCTGGGACGCGGAAAGACAGAATCAAGCTATTAACTCTATAATTGAACTTTTTTCCATGGATGTTTCCCCATTGACTGGTCAGGAGGAGATGAGGGAATGGATAGACCTGTCTCCAGGTGGGGTGAAGGTGTGGGTTAAAGTAGAAAAGGAAGGGAATAGAGTAAACTTAAATACAGCACCTGACCCTGATATAAGGGAAAAGATATTGGAGCTGATAGCCGATAAGGATGATGAGATGGCTGATCGATTAGCCAGTGCCATCCTGGATTGGCGTGACCCAGACAACTTGACGAGGTCAAACGGCGCGGAAAGGGGATATTATCAGGATCATGGATTTCCGTACGAGCCGGCAAACGGCCCTTTTGAGTCGTTGACGGAATTGTTGCTGGTACGGGACATGACCCCAGAACTATTTTGGGGCGATCCATTCGCAGCGATCAAAGCCCAGAACGAACTCGGGGACCAAGAGGAAATGAAGTCGATTGCCGTCTCAGACGCCTTTACGATTTTCGAGGCGGGTGTCAAGAGAATAAGTATGATAATTCCTGGCAAAGGAAATTCTTATCACCTTGTTATTGCCTTTTTAAAAAGGGTGGGATCTCAGTGGCGGGTCTTTCAGATTTATCGCACTATGCTGATCTCAGCGACGACGGAAGAGGAGTCAGAGGATTAGGACAATGGCCATTTTCCCCCGGAACATACTAGGGGTTTACCTTGAAAGGGAGAGACTGCAGTACTGCTGTGCCAAGGTGAGCCTTATGGGGATTTCACTGAAAAATCCGGGCCCCAATATGGAGCCGCAGGGTGTAGTCCAGGGGGCTGATGCCTTACGAAGGTTGTTGGAAGGTTTATGGCCAAATAAGAGATATGATATCTTCCTGGCATTGCCCAGAGGCCTGTTCTTTGTCAGGGAGATGGCCTTACCTCCGATGGACCTAGAAGAGGCGTGGGTGTCTGTTCAAAATAGTCTTTCCGTTTATTGTCACCTTCCCTTGGAAGATATATACCATGACGTAGTTTTATCCCAGGAAAAGGAGGGGAACTTCCGGGCGCTTCTATTTTATATCCCACGAAAGGAAGTTGATCCTATCCTGGATGCCTTTGATGAAACCGGGAAAAGATCACTTCTAAGACGGATAGTGCCCTTTTCACTTTGTGTGTACTCATGGCTCCTGCTCCAAGGCTATTCCTTTCCAATGAAGCTGATTTTGCCGGCTCAGGAGGGGAGCTACGAGCTTGGGGTCTACTCAAAAGAAGGCTTGCTCTATTCCGCGGCGTGGCCCCAGGCTCAGGGAGAGGAGGCCGGCCATGTAATACTGAGAGGGTTGAAAAAAAGGTTTGAGGATTTGAATGGCCCTCTCTACGTCCTCAGCTCTCAAGGGCCCGATGGTCTGCCGCCTTCAGAAAACGCAACATTGAAGTCCTTACCCTCAATAATGGAAAATCTTGGCGTTGCACCCATTGCTGCCGCCTTGAGCAAGAAGAGGGTGGTTTCACTGGATGGGAGGCCGAAGAAAATCAAGCAGTTTAGAGCATGGCACTTGCTCCTCCCAGTAAGTATAGTGGTGTTTGTCATTCTTGCGTTTTTGAGCTGGGTGTCATACAAGGATTTTTTATCGGTTTCCCAACGAGTCCAAAATATTGAAAGCAAGATTCAAGCGTTCCAAGACAAGGTGAGGCCACTGGAAAGCCGACTTAAGGGGCTGGAAGAGTCGGGAAGGTTTTACAAGGATCTCGAAAGCTATATTAAGGAAAGGCCTGATCTGTACAAAGTCATAAATGAAATAGCACGCCTCGTGCCGGAGGGCACGTGGTTCACTCACTTTCTGTACGAGAAGGGAAAGATTACGGTGAGGGGGACGAGCAAGGATGCATTGGAAGTCCTCAATTCCCTCAGGAAATCAGATTTGTTCAGCCAAGTGAAGCTTGTGGGTTCTGTGAGCAGGAATAGATATGATAGTGAGCGCTTTAGAATAAGGATTGAATTGAAGAGAAATAACTCACGGGAAAAGTAAGGGCTGGAAGGAACTATGAGATTAAACGATAAAAAAATGCGGCGTATCCTCATCGGCCTGGGAGTAATTTTGCTCTGTGTCCTTGTGTGGTGGGGGATTGTGTATTCACCTTTGAAGGAAAAAATCAGTGAGTCGAACATCAGGCTTGAACAACTGACAATTGATCAGCATAAGCTGGAGAAAAAGCTTAAGAAGCTTACCAAAGCCATCAGAGACAAGAGCAAGACTTCGAAAAAGCTCAAGCACTTGCCCCGCACTGTCAAGGCAAAAACATTGGAAGAAGCAAATGCAGTGATCCAGGCCAAGATGCAGAGCTTTTTTGGAAAACATGACATACAGCTTAGCGCTTACAAGGAGCTGACCCCCGGGAAGTGGGGTTCTTATCAGTTGGGTAGAGTTGAGTTTCGGGTTTCTTGCACTGAAGAAAAACTAGCTGAGTTGCTAGAATTTGTGAAAAGGCAAGAAGAAGGAATTCGGGTGGATAGACTTGAAATCAACAGCCGTATGCGCAAGGGCAGCAAGCTTCGGGTAACATTGCGGTTAGCTTCGCTCTTCATAAGAGGTGGCGCAAAAAGGATGTAACCCAATAGAGAGGAAGCGGGGTCCAATGAACAGGACAAGCAAAAAAGAACCATTCCGAGGGACAGCTGCATGGACTTTGGCCTTGTGTGTTTGGGCCTTTGTGCTAGGCCTATCAGGTTGTGCCGGTATGTACGGCCCGCAGACAAAAGGCTTTCCAGAGACGGGAAAACTGACCAAAGTGGATAGATCCAAGATTGCTGAGAAGGCATCTAAGGATACGGCGGTTTCCCGCGAGAGCCCAAAGAAGGTGGGCGTGGGGTCCATTAGCAAAGGACAGCAGCCAGGAGGAGAGACATCATTAACAAAACCACCCGAGTACGTTGGCCTGCCGAGCAGACCAATCAAGTTTTATCAAGAATCAACTCAGGTCACCGACCGCAGGGCCAAGGTAAGACCCAGGGGGGTAAGCAAAGAGCCGAAGGTACATGTTGAGCTCGCCTTCGATAACGCAGACCTCTACGAAGTCCTGGACGCCACTCTCTACGAGCTGTTTAAAGTCAATTACATGATGGACCCGAGCCTTAGGGCGAAGGTAACTTTCCATGTCTCGGGCGATTACACCAAGTCCCAATTTATCAATATCCTGAACAACGTCCTACAGCTCAATAATCTGGCGGTTGTGCGGGGTCCGGGAAACATATATAAGGTTGTGCGTAGGACTGTTAGCGGAGCGGTAGCCAATGCTCCTTTGCAAACAGAAGACACAGGGAAAGCGGTAGGCGATATTACGAGGCTGATTAAGCTGAGGTATATTGCAGCCGGTTCCGCCGCAAAAAACGTAAAGCCCTTTCTTTCCAGTGGCGCCACGATCGTGCAGGACACGGTTAGCAATTCCCTGATTATAACCGATACGCCAGATAACATCACCAAAGCAGCAAGCATTATTGGGGCACTGGACCAGCCCTATTTTTCAGATATTTCCTGGCAGTTGTTCAGGCTTAGAGAGGTGGAGGCGACTAGTGTAGTCGGCGACCTGGAAAAGATGCTGAAAGCCGGGGGATTGTTCAAGAGACCTGGTATCAATGAAGGCTCTTTTCAAATCCTGCCCATCAAGACGATGAATGCGATCTTGGTGGCCAGTAGATGGCCTTCCATCCTAACCCTTGTGGAACAATGGATACAGGCAATGGATCATGCCGACGAGTCTGGCACCAACGTTTATGTCTACTTTGTGCAAAACGGCAGCGCCGCAGAGCTCGCAGATCTTTTAGACCAGGTCTTTGGCGGTGCAACTCCAAAGAAGAAAGGGGAGAGGAAGATAATCGTCAAGCCCCAAGTAAAGGCCCAGGTGGAAAGAATATCCGCCGAGATTTCTGGCGAGGTGCAGATCATCCCCGATGAGACTAACAATGCAATCGTGATAAAGGCCAACAGCCGTGATTACATATTGATCAAGAAGGTTTTGAAAAAGCTGGATATTGTTCCTAGGCAAGTCCTGATCGATGTTTTGGTGGCTGAGGTGTCGCTGACAGGATCGCTGAAATACGGGATAGAGTGGTTTCTCCAGGGGTATAGGGCCAACTATACTATTCAAGGAACGCTGGACAGCGGAGTTGGCAGACCCATCAATACCCCTTTGGGGACAGCGACTGATTTTACCTTGGCGATATATGACCCCTTCGACTTCCTAAGGGGGCTGATATCCGTTCTTGGCACTGAATCACACGTGAATATCCTATCATCTCCCAGTATCTTGGCCGTTGATAACAAGGAGGCGTCAATTGAAGTTGGCGAAGAAGTTCCCATCGTTACGGGCCAAACCACCAGTGCGGTAAGCGGAACCACCATCACCAATACAATCCAATATCGATCCACAGGAATTATCTTGAAGGTCACCCCACACATTAATTCAGGGGGCCTCGTAAAGATGGAGGTTTACCAAGAGGTAAGCGTGAAGGGCGAATTCAATACAGCCTTGTCCAGTTATAGTTTCTTGAACAGAAAAGCAACCACCACCCTGGTTGCTGAGGATGGGCAGACTATCGTTATAGGGGGATTGATGAAGTCCAATGAGTCAAGTTCCGAGGCTGGCATTCCATGGCTGAGGAAGATCCCCATCCTTGGGTACCTCTTTGGCGGGTACAAGAAAGAGGCGAAAAAAACTGAGTTGCTCATTCTGATCACTCCCCATGTGATAAAGAATCGCTCGGAAGCCGATGCTATAACAAAGGAATTTTCCGAAAAGGTTAAGGCCCTGAAAGAGCTTATTAAGATGCCCAAGTCTTTCTGAGGAAGGGGGGAAAGCGGTGAAACCCAAAACTTTACTTGCCCAGACGGTAGCATCTATTTTTATCCTGCTTTTCCCTTCTTACGGTGTGGCACAAGGGCCGCCCATGGTTGAAAAACATATCTTCTCTCCGAGGACCGAAGTCACTGGAAGATACGGGAAAAGGGAGTCATCCAAGACCAACAAGTGGGAGAGGTCCCTTGTATTTACCGGAATAATAATCTCGCCCCGAGGAAAACTTGCACTAATCAAGGAAAAAGACAGGAGTAAGGAGAAATCGCAACTCTATAAAGAAGGGGAAGAAGTCAACGGGATGATAATAAAGGAAATTGGCCCAAATTACATTATCCTTTCAGGAGAAGGGAAGGATGTGCGGTTATCCCTGTACAAGGCTGAAAAGAAACGCCCACGGCCACCCTCCGACCGCCGTATCAGCGAGGGATCTTCACGAAGGCGCAGCACCCTAAAGCGGGGAATACCTCCTTCCGCGCGTCAGAAAAAACGTGTAAACAAGCCTATCCTTCGAAAAGGCACGGTCATACGAAATGGAAAGAAAGGCAGCCACCCTGTGGGCAACTAGCACCCCCTGAGAGGGAGCTTACTTGCACTTACCAAGCCTTTGGCCTTTTACCTTGTAGGTGACCTTATCACCATCATCAATCGCTACTGTGTACTCTCCTTTAACACTGTCCCCACTATAAGTAACCTTGCCGCGGTAGTGGGATTTTTGCTCTCCTATCTGGCACGTAAACTCAAAGACTACGTCTGATCCCTTAATTTTACTGTCCTTGATCTTACAAACCGGGGCCTCTAACACCCTTAGAGGGATCACATTTTTCTCGCTAATGCACATTTCCCAATTGTCAGCCGGTACAGGACTTGGGAGGCCGGGCATGACGACAAACCGCTGAATTTTCCAGAGGCCTAATTTTATGGGGCCAGATGCAGGGCTTGGTTTAGATTGAGTCTTGGTCCGTGCTGCTGCAGGTGCTTTTTGCTTAGGCGCTATTGCCGGGGCACCAGCCGTGGCCTCTTCTATTCTTACCTCCACCTTGCCCAATTTTACTTCTACAAAACAGCTGATGCCTTTACCAAGTTCAAAAACATTCCATGACCGAGAGGCTCCGTCTTTGAGATGAAATTTTTCCTCAAGCACTGCCTTGCTGCCCCTGTAAAAAGATATGTCTCCGAACGAGCTTACTTTATCCCCTGCGTAGTCCTTGATGATAACCCTTGGCCTCTTTGCTTTAGCAAAGCTGAAGGAGCTCAACATCTTGGTTGTACGTGCCTTTATTGTCACTGCTTCAATAATATTTGAAAGTTCGCTCTGGGCCTTGATCCTGGGTGAACGTTTTAAGACCCTGATTACAATTTCGTCGGTGCCTGCTGGCAGCTCTTTGAATCTAGCTGTTGTAAACCCCCCATACTCTCCCAGGTTTTTTATCTTCTTGCCTTTTTTAAAAGCGAAGTATTCAATATGGGCCCACTGATCCCTACTAGGGCCGGGGCTTTCCATTTTGAAAGTAATAGTATGGCCTTTTGGGACCTCTACTCTGACAATATCCCCTTCCTGTAAGACCTTCTCAAAGGGAAGGGTGAGAACAGGGGCGTTTTTTATCTTCTTTAGCCATGCAGGCTTTGTCTTTGGTCTCTTGGACGCCTCTATGTCTGATGGTTTTATTTCCTTGTAGCCGACTGGTATCTGGAATAGGGAAGGATCCAGTTGCTTTTCTTCGATGTTTCTCAGCTCCACCTTAGCAAGCTCTTTTTCCTTGTGGTAAGTAATAATTTTAATCGGGAAATCAAATCTTGCGGCTACCCATGCTATGGAGACCTTTTCCGGGCCAGCAGCGCCTTCAATGGTGTAAACTTCTTTGATACATTTAAAGTTGCCAAGCTTTTCCTCGGATTTTGAAGCAAGCTTGTAGAATTTTTTACTCGCATAAAAATGCGCCTCAAACAGATTGTTTTTCATAAGCACAGCCATTTGCTTGGGAGCGCGCATGTATCCTTTTTCGCTGGGTATGACCATGGTCATGAACGGGTCTTTTCTTTTTATCAGCATATAAACTGGGACACCATTCTGCACAGTATCAAATCTGTAAACCGAATCCTTGAAGTAAAAGGGGCTGACTGTCTTTTTCCCTTTCATTTCCATGACCATCTGCGCAACAAAAGAGGCTGCCAATGCGGAGCAGATATTGGACATAGAAAACAGCAGGGCAATTCCCAATAATACGCCCAATGTTCTAAACTTGTTCTTGCCCATCTTTTCCTCCATTCTTGTGTGAATCGGGGGTTAGGACTGGACACTGTTGAGCGCAGCTTCTTTATTCGTTGAAATGTACGGTTTAAAAATGCCCTTGCCCTTTGAAAGCACAAAGATCCGCCTGTGTCTTGTTTAGTTATCTATGGATTCTCATTTAGAACAAGTGTTGCTTGAATTCAAACAAGTTAACGGGACGGAGCCGTGGGTTTCTATTTGTTTATTCGCTTATCTTTTCGGGTAGGGAAGTACACCAATGAGTCCGAGTGCACTCAACAAAGCAAACAACGAGCCTCAGCCTATTTTTTGGCAAACTCTCTTTCTATTTGTTTCATCCAATCCGCTATTCTTGTGTTTCTGACAAAGTAGTAATACGGACTATAGGGATTAATGTCAAGTACCGGGCTACCATCTATTGCCTCAAATCCTTTGACCATTAGAGTGTTACCCTTTCGTTCGACAAGCTGGACAGCGGTTACAAGGATAGGGTTGGGTCTCACGGGGCTGCATGTAGCGAAAATTCCTAGCAGGGGGAAGTCTTTTCGTCCCATGGGATGAACTTTTACCAGATTGCGGGTTTCTTTATCCGCCATATGCGCCCAGTATAGCACAAGCACATGGGAGAATTCTTCAATACCGTCCAGGATGCCTTCGTACTGGTCCTCGATTATTATTTCAGATATGAGGTTCCTTATCCTGCGCTCCCTTTCTCTGGCAGCTTCATCGATTTGATCTAAACATAGATCGTCTGAATCTCCCGTCAAGCTGGGCTCCTTTAATATCTCCGCGCAACGGCCTTCAAGAACATTGCGGCGCTGTCCTGGAGCTGTGCCTCGTATTTGTCCACTGTAAAGGAAAGATAGGTATGCGCAACCATGGTGGGAAGTGCTAGCACAGATCGTTCGTTTTTATTACTATCTGTTTAGAGTTTGACGAGGGGTCCTTTTTCATCTAGGTGTGCGATCTGGTCGACTTTACCGTCCTTGTCAGTGTCGACTTTGACAAGTTTGGTTTTTGCATGTCCCGACTTAGGTATTATTAGAGCCAACATACATACGAAGAGCACCAAGAATAGTTTGTTCATCTGGTTGCAAGTCACCAACGAACCCAGCTCCCAATAAAAAAACCACGAGTAGGCCTGGACTTCTGTCCAGTTCGCCTTCGTGGCGCAATCCCCGGATAGTTTGTGCTAAGGTTTGGTGGTGGTCCCAACGGGACTCGAACCCGTGTCTTCGGCGTGAGAGGCCGATATCCTAGACCGCTAGACGATGGGACCACGCCAAAGAAAAATGGCTGGGGGACTAGGATTCGAACCTAGGTTAACGGGGCCAGAACCCGTCGTCCTGCCGCTGGACGATCCCCCAGCACCCATCTCTTTAATATTTTGAGTAAAATCGGGGAAAAGTCAAGAGAAAACAAGAAGGAAAGAGCAGTTTTGCGGGCAGGACAATGCAGGGCAAGTGGTTAGCCAACTCTAATGCATCGGACAAAGTGACAATCTGAAGCCCGGCGTAAATCGATTTCCTGTTCACGGCACTGTTTTGCAACCAAGGGACATCTGCCCTGGAATTTGCAGCCGGGTGGCGGATTGATGGGGCTTGGAACATCCCCGGAAAGGGCCTTGAGATCCAGTTTCTGGCCTGGCCTTGGAGCCGCGTCGAAAAGGGCCCTGGTATAGGGATGGAGGGGGTTGGCAAAAAGGGAGTCAGCTTTAGCGTATTCCATGATTTGGCCGAGGTACATCACGGCTACCCAGTCGCTTATGTATCCTACGACATTTAGATCATGAGAGATAAACATATAGGTCAGGTTTAGGTTTTCTTGAAGGTCTTTCAGCAGATTAAGGATTTGTGCTTGAATTGAAACATCAAGGGCTGATACTGGCTCATCGCACAAGATGAGGGATGGGCCCACGCTCAGGGCCCTTGCTATCCCAACCCTTTGCCGCTGGCCCCCGCTGAATTCATGTGGATAGCGGTCCGCTACTTCGGGGCTGAGGCCTGTCATCTTCAACAGCTCTGCAAGCCTTTCCTTTCTTTCGGCTCGGCTCCCCACTCCCGCTACTCGGAGCCCCTCTTCGACCGTCTGTCCCACGGTCATCCTTGGGTTCAAAGACCCAAAAGGGTCTTGAAAAACGATTTGAATTTCCTTGCGCAAGGGCTTTAGCTCTTTTTCTGACAGCGGCGCTATGTCCCTGCCTTTGTAGATAATCTGGCCCGTGTCAGGAACTATGAGCCTTAGGATCAGCCTGGCTACGGTGGACTTCCCACAGCCACTTTCCCCCACAAGGCCCAGGGTTTTCCCTTCCTCTATTTCAAGGTCAATATTATCCACGGCCTTTACCCAGGCCTTGGTTCTCTGCAGGAAACCCCTGCGAACCGGGAAGTATTTCTTGAGTCCTCGGATTTGGAGTAGAGGATGCTGCTGAATGCTTTTAGAGGATTCCAACATTTCGCGTTACCTGTTTCCTTGCCCAAAGTAACTCTTGCAAAACCGCAAACCATGCGCCTAATTAGAGCCAAATACCACAGGACATCGGCTCATGTGCCCTTGACCAAAGTCACACAACTGGGGAAATTCCTTTTTGCAAGAACTCCGTACGAGCTTGCACCTGGGATGAAAAGGGCACCCAGATGGCTTAAAGGCCGGATTCGGCACTGAACCAGGAATGCTATGGAGTCTTTTTCCCCTTTTCTCTCTTCCAGGCAGCGAGGCCAGCAGCCCTCTAGTGTAAGGGTGACATGGATTTGTCATGACCTCTAGCGCGCTGCCCTGTTCCACAACGATACCGGCGTACATCACGAAGATTCGATTTGCTATGGAGGCCACTACCGCCAGGTCATGGGTTATGTAAAGCACCGCCAGGTTCCTTTGGGTTCTCAATTTGTTCAGCAAGCTGAGGATTTGTGCCTGGATAGTAACATCGAGCGCTGTAGTGGGTTCGTCGGCAATTACAAGGTCCGGATTACAGGCAAGGGCCATGGCTATCATAACCCTCTGGCGCTGCCCCCCGCTAAGCTGATGGGGATAATCCGATAGTCTTTCCTCCGGTGAGGCTATGCCCACGGATTCCAGCAGCTGTATACACCTTTCCCTGATTGTCCCCTTCTCAGCTGGTTCATGGGTCTCGATGACCTCGGCTATTTGGTCGCCTATACTGAACACAGGATTGAGGGAGGTCAAAGGTTCTTGAAAGACCATGCCTATTTTCTTTCCGCGGATCCGCCGAAGGCTTTCTTCATCTAGTTGAAGTAGGTCCCTGCCCTCGAACAAGATTCTCCCTCCCTTGATTTCGCCCGGAGGACAGGGTACCAGGCCCAGAATAGATAGGGCGGATACAGTCTTACCACAACCGGACTCCCCAACAATGCATACACACTCACCCCTCTGGAGATCATAGGACACCCCGTCCACCGCCCTTGCAATTCCATCGGGTCCGCGGAAGTAGACCCTGAGATCCTGAACTGAGAGCAGAGGATTATGGCTTTTCATAAAGACCTCTCCCTAAGCCTGGGATTGAGGATGTCTCTGAGCCCCTCTCCAAAGAGGTTGAAAGCCAGCACGACGATCAGTATGGCGATCCCAGGAATGAAGGTTAGCCAGGGTGCGTCAAAAATAAATCTCTTTCCATCTGAGAGGATGTTCCCCCAGGTAGCGTGAGGGGGAGGAACCCCAAAACCAAGAAAACTGAGGCCCGCTTCGGTGAGGATTGCCGAAGCGATTCCGATTGTGGCCGATACAAGTACTGGTCCTATTGCATTAGGCATCATGTGGCGGAATATTATGCGAAGATCTCTCAACCCAAGGGCCTTGGCAGCCATTACGAAATCTTGCTCCCGCAGGGCCAGAAACTCCGCCCTTACAAAGCGTGCGGCTCCCATCCAACTGGTTAGCCCGATTACGATCATAATATTGTACATACTGGCGGGAAGCAGCGCCACTACGGTCAGGATCAAGAAGAAGCTGGGAAAGCAAAGCATGATGTCAACTATGCGCATGATGAGGGTATCGATGGACATTACGGGAAGATAAAACCCCGGGGTCTTCTTTACATAAAGGTAGAAAGCCACAGCAGAGGCGGTGATAGAGCATAGAAAAAATAATTGAAGGTTTAAATACAAGCAAATTCCGGCCACGATTGCCAAAGAAAGCGAAACAATGTGCCCTGACCTCACAAAGGCATTTCCGTAATAGCCCGCCAGCCCACCCATGAAAATGCCTATAAGCACTGAAATTCCGACTGCTACAAACCCGACGGTCAAAGAGACCCACGCACCCTGAAGCATACGGGAAAACACATCTCTTCCGAGGTCATCAGTGCCGAAGAGGTACATCCCAAGCCTAGGGATTTGCTCTGGGGTCAAGATTTCCACCCTTGGCTTGGAAAGAGGAGGACGCAGTTTCTCTTGAAGCCTTACCATTGAGGGATCAAAGATGGGATGGGTTCCAGAAGTGAGGAAAAGACCCAGCACAGCAATTATGAAGAAGGTCAAGAATATTGCGAGCCCCATAAATGCCAACCTGTTTGCCCTGAGCATATTCCAGGACTCTCTAATCTTGCTCTTCTTTGGAGCCATTGGTGCCTGCAAATCTTCAGCCAAAGTATATGTAGAGGTTGAGTCTTGCATTATAGCCTTATCCTGGGATCAGCCACCATATAAAGAATGTCAGAGATAAATGTTCCAGCAAGCACCAGCACTGCCGAGACAAAGTTAACCGTCAGTATTACGGGATAGTCTCGAGCCAGGATGGCCTCATAAGCCATCCGTCCCATTCCGGGCCATGAAAAGATTGATTCAATTATTACTGAGCCGCCTATAAGGCCGGGTAGGATTAGTCCGAACATAGTGACAAACGGAAGCAGTGCGTTTCTAAGTGCATGTTTGTAATGCACCTGGTCAGGGTGGAGTCCCTTGGCAACAGCGGTGCGTATGTACTCCTGCCTCTCCACCTCAAGCATTTGGCTGCGCACATAGCGCGATAACACAGCAATTCCACCTGTTGCCCCCAGCACTGAAGGAAGAAGCAGGTGCCAAACCCTGTCCATGACCATGGGCGGCCATGATGCATCCCCGAGACCGAAGGTCTCCATCCCTATTACGGGGACATGAAATCGTGTGACTACAAATATTATGAGGACGTACGCAAAAAAGAAACCCGGAATGGATATAAGAAGATAAGAGAAAAACGTTACAGTACGATCATAGACTCCCCCGCGATAAATGGCTGAACGTATTCCTAATGGGAAGGATAATGTCCACGTGAGCAAGGTTCCCACAATAAAGAGTGGAAGGCTGTTGAGAAACCGCTCCCATATCTTCTGAAGCACAGGACGGTTGTCTTTCCAGGAAACGATCTTGCCCGTAAAAAGATCTCGGTAGAAGTAAAGATATTGATCGTAGAGCGGTTCGTCTAGGTGGAATGCCTTGCGGAACCGCTCCACAAGCTCGGGAGTAAATTTTGGATTCAATGGATTGACCTGGCTGGGTTTGCCAGGTGCAAGGTGAATGATGAGAAAAGAGACAATAGATACAAAGAAGAGTGTTACGGTCTTTTGGACAATGCTTCTGCCTATGAAAGATAGCATGGTTGAAAAACCTCTGCAGCACTTGGTTCAAGTTCCTACCCTAATGGCCTAACCTCCTGGACTGAAATTAGGCACACGAGGCAGTTTGATCCACTTGTTGAAGTAAAAGGTATAGTCTCCAGTCTTTGTTGGAGTGATTTTCCTGTAAACCACCTGCCCGTTTTTATCCACATCCTTTATCACTATCCGTTTGTCTAACACCGCAGTCCACTTGTTGACGTAAAGGAACGTATATGGCTGCTCCCTAGCGATGATCTGATGTAGCTTGTGGCAGTATTCTACTTGTTTGTCGTGATCATACTCCTGGCGAATCTTGATTATGAGGTCATCGGCCTGCTTGTTTTTAAAGCCCACGAAATTGAGCTGATAAGAATGGGTCTGGCTTGAATGCCAAATCTGGTAAAGATCCGGCTCAATTCCCATTTGCCAACCGAGGATCACGGCATCGAAATCGTGCTTGTCTATTCTCTCCTGAATAAAGACCGACCACTCAAGGACGTCCGTCCGCACATCAATGCCGATCCTTTTCCACGCATCCTGCGCAATGGCGAGGATGGCCTTGCGTAGGTCATTCCCGCTGTTTGTTATGAGCGTGAATTGGAACTTTTTCCCATCCTTTTCCAGCCAGCCTTGTTTGTTCCTTTTCCATCCCGCCTCTTCGAGCAATCTCAGGGCACCGTCGGGATCGTAGGGAACCGGCTTGATACCATGGTTGTAATAATCGGTCTGTTTGACAAAAGGACCGGTTATCCTTTCTCCTTGACCATAAAGGACGTATCTAATTATCTCGTCCACATTGATGGCCATGCCAAGAGCCAGGCGCACGCGCCTGTCTTTGAACAGATCACGCCTCATGTTATAGCCGATGTAAGTATAGCCGAAAGAGAGACCCGAGAAGCTTTGGAAGCGAGGGTCGTTTTTGAGCCTGGCCACTTGATGAGGCTGTACGCTGTAACTGTCTACTGTGCCGGCATAAAACTCCATCTCTTGCGTAAGCAGGTCAGGTATAATCCTGAACACGTATTGCTTGTAATTGGGCGGACCCTCCCAGTACCCTTCAAAACGATCCAGGATAATGTATCTGTCTGATTTCCATTCCTTGAAAACGAAAGGGCCGCAGCCTATAGGGTGCCGATTAAACTCGCTCTGGCGGATGGAGAAAGTCTCGGGATCCATGCCGCGGCGGATGGCTTCTTTTGTTAAGGCCTGCTTGTTAAGGAGGTGTTCGGGCAGAATGCCCATACTCCAGGTGCCCAGCGCCGGAGAATAGAGTCTCTTATATATTACTTTTACGGTGAGTGGGTCTGTTATAACCACTTGTTTGACAGGTTCGTAATCAGATATTCTAGGGGAAAGATTCTTCGGGTCCATGATGGCTTCATAGGTAAACTTAACATCCTTGGCTGTAAAGGGATGGCCGTCATGAAACACGACCCCTGGCCGCAGATGAAATACAATAACAGGGTTGTGCTCGGTGGCCGGTAAGAGCTTTCGGGCAAGATCTTTAAGGTGGGCTCTACCAATGTCTAGATCTGTTGACACATACTTCCAGCCAGGGAATGAGGAAAAATAATCTTTGCCCAGTATGAGCTTTAGGTTCTTGAACAAATCCTGGTCTACCCTTTGAAGTACCAGCTTAATGCGGGGGGGAGCACTCACCGTGGCCTTTATTTCCCTGCCCCCGATGCTCACTATGGTCTTGAACTTGTGTGGTGGCAATATATTGATTTCTTTGATCAGTTCCAATGATGCTTGAAGGTTGGCAGGATTGTGGGCGGAACTTTTGCGGGCTTGAAGCAATGAAAGGATCTCACCGGGCATAATACGGCCTGAGCCCGGAATCTTTGCCTCATCATTCACGTAAAAGTATGCCTCTTCATAAATTTCCCACGATTTTGCAAGCCTCCCCCTGAAACGTAGGTTTTCATCCCTGTCTATTAAGCCTTCGAATACCAGAGATTCTATCTGGCTGCTGGCTGAATCTGCAGACAGTATAGGATTGAGGAGGCTGGCATCGCCGATTGAGGCGGTAATAAATTGTACAAGGCGTTGGGGGTTTCCCTTTGTTTGGTCCTCGTAAGTTGGGACCCAAAAATAGGATTGTAGCAAGAACAGGACAAGGACAGAAGGTATAATAAGCAGAAGGCGCTTGATCGTCATTTTTGCGGGCTAGCTGAGTTTTATTTTAGACCCTTCCATGCCGGGGTCAATTTTTCATTAGGGCGTTCTAACAACAGGCCTTGTGACTTTTCAGCCTTGCTTTCCCCCGGTTTCATGTGCCCATGTGCCAGGAGGCCAGGTACTTGCGCTGCTCGTCCGTAAGGGTATCAATTTTAACACCTAGGGAGTCGAGTTTTAGCTTGGCTATTTGCCGGTCGATTTCCTCGGGCACAGGATATACCTTGTTGTCCATTTGTGCATGGTTTTTTGCCATGTATTCAGCAGACAAGGCCTGGTTTGCAAAACTCATGTCCATTACGCTGGAAGGATGTCCTTCTGCTGCGGCAAGATTTATTAGGCGGCCTTCTCCCAATAAATATATTCTCTTACCGTTTGTAAGGGTATATTCTTCAACATACTCGCGGATCTTTCGTTGCGATACGGAGTGCTCCTTAAGCCCTGGGATATCTAGTTCCACATCAAAATGTCCGGAATTGGCTATCATGGCCCCGTCTTTCATCTGCAGAAAGTGTTCTACCCTGATCACATTAATGTCACCTGTAAGTGTACAGAAGAAATCACCCAAAGGTGCTGCCTCGGCAATGGGCATGACCCTGTAGCCGTCCATTACCGCTTCCAAAGCGCGGAGAGGATCCACCTCGCAAACAATCACGTGTGCACCATGGCCCTTGGCCCTGGCAGCGACTCCTCTTCCGCACCAACCATAGCCACTTACAACAAAAGTGCTTCCAGCGAGTAAACGGTTTGTAGCGCGTATAATCCCATCAATAGTGCTTTGCCCAGTTCCGTAACGATTATCAAATAGGTGTTTTGTGTCGGCATCATTGACGGAGATAACGGGAAACTGCAGCACTCCGTCTCTTTCCATGCTTCTCAGTCGAATCACGCCGGTTGTGGTTTCTTCCGTGCCTCCCATTACATTGGACAAGAAAGTTTTTCTCTCTTCAGGGGGCAGTGCCTTGCCCCATTCGGCGACTGAGGGCTCCAAGTCGTCCCACCTTTCCAAAGCTATGAAATGGGTGGAGCTGACCAGGTCCGCCCCATCATCCATAGTCAGGTGGGGCTTATGTTTCAACGCTGAGAGAATATGACTGTAATAGGTCTTGTGATCCTCGCCTTTAACGGCGTAAACTGGTATTTCGTGGTCAGCAACCAAGGCGGCTGCAACGTCATCCTGAGTGGAAAGGGGATTCGACGCACACAACACCACCTCTGCACCCCCTGCCTTCAAAGTCGTGACCAAAGCCGCCGTTTCGGTTGTGACATGAAGGCATGCTGAGAGGCGAAGCCCTTGGAGAGGTTTTTCTTTTGAGAAGCGTTCCTTTATCTTGTGAAGCACAGGCATGCTGAGTGCCGCCCATTCAATTCTTAGCCGTCCCTCATCAGCGAGTGTCATGTCCTTGATATCATAATCCATAGCTTAGCTCCTTATTGTCTAGTGCTACTTTACTGCCCTTTTCAGGTCTTCTACCAGATCGGTTTTTTCCCAGGTAAATTCCGGAAGTTCCCTGCCAAAGTGCCCATAGTTAGCGGTTTTTCTGTAAATAGGGCGGAGCAAATCCAGCCTCTCTATTATTGCTGCGGGGCGAAGGTCAAAGTTTTCCAGAACAATCCTCGTAAGCTCCTGGCTGGATACCACCCCGGTGCTATATGCCCCGACCATTACTGAGACCGGCTGCGCACGACCTATGGTATAAGCTACCTGGATCTCACATTTCTGTGCCAGGCCCGCGGCAACTATGTTTTTGGCAATGTAACGGCACATGTAGGAGGCACTCCTGTCCACCTTTGTTGGGTCTTTGCCGGAAAAGGCGCCGCCTCCGTGGTACCCGAATCCACCATAAGTATCCATGATTATCTTTCGGCCCGTAAGGCCACAGTCTCCCAACGGGCCGCCTACCACAAATCGACCAGTGGTGTTGATAAAATACTGGGTTTTGTCATCTAGCATGTCAGCGGGTATTACTTCCTGGACAACCTCTTCTATGATAGCATCCCTAATGGTTTCGTAGCTTACATCCGGGTCATGCTGTGCGGCAATAACCACTGTATGCACTCTGACGGGTTTACCGTCAATATATTCCACTGTAACTTGGCTTTTCCCGTCAGGCCTTAACCAAGGTAGCTTTTCTGACTTCCTCACGTGGGCAAGCCGCCTTGTCAGGCCATGGGCTAGGTAAATGGGCATGGGCATGAGGGTGGGGGTGTCTGAACATGCGTAGCCGAACATGAGGCCTTGGTCCCCTGCCCCTTGTTCCTTGAAAAGGCCTCTGCCGTTTACACCGATGGCAATATCAGGGGATTGTTTGTCAATGCTGGTTAGGACTGCGCAGGTCTGCCAATCAAAGCCCATGGATGAATTGTTATACCCTATGTCCTTGATGGTTTCCCGGACCACATCGGGCATATCCACATAGGCATCTGTTGTTATTTCTCCTGCTATGATAGCCATCCCTGTTGTCACCAGGGTTTCACAGGCTACCCTGGCGTGCCTGTCCTGTTCCAGTATCTTGTCCAGGATATGGTCGGAGATTTGATCTGCGATTTTGTCTGGGTGACCCTCTGTCACGGATTCTGACGTAAATAGAAAGTTAGATGATTTCATATGTAAACTCCTTTCGGATAATGTAAATTGTGTTCAGCCTACTTTTTCTCAAGTATACAATTGTCAATAAGCCTCGTATTGCCTACCTTTACAGCAAGGGCTAGAAGGGCCTTTTCTCCGATGGTTTCTATTTCCTCAAGGGTGACGGGATCACAAATACTGACATAATCAATCTCAGTGAAAGGATGACTTTTTATCAGGCCTTCGATAGCCTTTTTGATTTCAGAGGCACGCTGCTGTCCCTCACCAACCATTTTGGAAGCTAGGTCCAAAGATTTTTTAAGGGAAAGGGCAGAAGGCCTTTGTTCTTTCGTGAGGTACGCATTGCGCGAACTCATGGCAAGCCCGTCGGTTTCCCTTACGGTCGGAACACCAATGATTTGAATATCCATGTCTAGGTCCATTACCATTCTACTAATAATAGCTAATTGCTGGTAGTCCTTTTGGCCGAAGATGGCGATATGGGGCTTGGTAATGTTGAATAATTTGCAAACCACGGTTGCGACCCCATCAAAATGCCCCGGCCTTGAGAGGCCACACAGGTGGTGGCTTAGTTTACTCACCTTTACCGTGGTTTGGAACCCGTTGGGATACATCTCTTCCACAGGGGGCATGAAAACAATGTCTACTCCAACCTTTCTGGCCTTTTCGAGATCCCCCTCCGGGTCCCTGGGATAGCGTTCAAAATCCTCGGAAGGGCCGAACTGTCTGGGATTAACAAAGATGCTGATTATCAATTTATCGGCGTGTTTTTTGCCCACCCTCATTAATTCCAGGTGGGCCTCGTGAAGATACCCCATCGTGGGCACCAACGCGATCGTTTGCCCTGCCCGTCGTAAGGCATCAGCAGTTACTTGCATTTCTCGTACTGTCTCTATTACATACATCTCAGTTGGACCCCGTCTTATTCCTTGAGCTGAGAGGTATGTAGTACTGGGTTCCAGTGCCCATTCCATCTATCTCTCTTATAAGATCGTCCAAGTCTTCTGGTATGTGAACAAAGTCGATATCAGAGGCGTCCACAACCAGGAGTGGCGAATCAGAGTAATGGAAAAAAAATTCATTGAACGCCTGGTTTATTGTATCTAGGTATTCCCAACTTAGGCCCTTTTCATATTTCCGCCCGCGCATCTTTATGCGCTCCATCAGGACTTCGGTGCGGGCTTGGAGAAAGATGACCAGGTCAGGGTTTGGTATACGTTGTTCCAGAATTTGAAAGATCTGGTCGTAGAGCCAGAATTCGTTTTCATCCAAGTTTACGCCGGCAAAAAGACGGTCTTTCTGGAAGAGGTAGTCAGCAATAACCACCTTTCTAAAAAGGTTCATTTGAACAATTTCGCTACAATGTTGGAACCTTCTCAGAAGAAAGAAAAGCTGAGTCTGAAATCTAAATTTCTGTGGGTTCTTGTAAAACTCGGGCAAAAACGGATTGTCTTCTGTCTTCTCAAGAACAGCTACTCCTTTTAGTCGTTCCGAAAGCAAAGAGGCAAGGCTGGTCTTCCCAACTCCCAAAGGGCCTTCCACTGCTATATATGAATAACTAGGCCTCTTGCTCATGTGCTTCGCTTTCTCGGGGTAATTACATCAAGCCATTAAGGCTAACATCTCAGCCCCCTGCTGTCAACAACAGGGCCTGTGCTAGACATATGTATTCATCAACTCCCAGGGTTTCGGCCCTTCTTGCGGGGTCGATGCCGCAGGAAATAAGGGCCCTTAGGATAGTCCGCTTTTCCCAGTTTTGCGGGGCTCCCATGAGTGCGTTTATGAGGGTCTTGCGCCTGTGAAGAAAAGCCGGTTTTACAACCTTCCTTAGCTGTTCATCACTTATCGGGCGCTGGGGCCAAGGTTGATTAAAATCGAGCTCAAGAACCATTGATTCCACCTTGGGCCTGGGATAAAAGGAACCACTTGATACTTTGAATAATTTCCTCGCCTTTGCCCTGTAACGGACCATTACAGTAATGGCTCCGTAGGACTTTACACCGGGCTGAGAAATAAGCCTTTGAGCGAACTCCTGTTGGAACATCAGAACCGCCCGATCCATACAGGTGTGGTTGGCAAGCAGCCTTATCACCAGGGGTGAAGAGATGTTATAGGGAAGGTTGCCAAGAACGATAATCTTTTGCCCAAAAAGGGGCTTTAACCCCCTTAAATCGAACCTAAGGATATCATCGTGAATAAGCGTGACATTAGTGATTCGGTCTTTGTAAAGTCTTTCCTTTAACCGGGAAAAGAGCTCCTTATCTTTCTCTATTGCAACCACGTGCCTGGTGCTTTTGGCCAACGGCATGGTAAGTGCTCCCAGCCCGGGGCCGATCTCAAGGACAGTATCAGAAGTCGAAAGCCTTGCTGACCTGATCATCTTGTGCGCAATGGATGTGTTAACTAAAAAGCACTGGCCCAGCTTCTTTTTGGCCCGAATCATTGTATTTCCTTTACTCCACTAGTTTGATGACTTGGCTCCAATTTTTCAGTGGCAGTTACGGTATTTGCTGTAAACCCATGCGGCTTTTCCTGTTCTCTCTTGTTTTTTTGGCTTTTTTGAAGAAGAACAAGAAAACGAAGTAAGATATGGGGGACGCGATCATTCCGATCAAGGCGCCGCCTATTACGAATGCGAAACTAAAGAGGCTTCCAGTCTGCAAAATTGTTTCGGCCACCTTAATGAATGAATGCGTTTCATGCATGGTGCTGACAATGCTTGCAAACAACTCCCTGTGTTCTGGTAGGCCAAGGACAACAGCACCTATCTTATATGAGTAGTAATACAGGAAATACCAGTCGAGAGGATTGCTGACCCATGTGCCAATAGCGGCAGTAATCTTGCTGGACTTGAAGCAAAAGGCCAGTGTCACCGCAACAACCGTCTGAAAAGGGATTATGGGAAGGCAGCCTACGAATACGCCCACTGCTATTCCCATGGCAAGTTGTTCAGGTTCGCCTTTCAGTCTACGGAGCTGTAGATATCTGTACTTTATGGATCTCCGGATGTCCAAATTCTCCGAACCCCCTGAATTGTCTGGCAGTTTGCCTTTCAACCCTTTGACAGCAAGAAATTTCGCATGGCTGGCTGAAGCCAGGCCGTGATGCCACTAAATTCTACTTCATTTCGTCCGGAATAGCCACCGGTTCGACAAGTGTTCACCCGGCATGGCCGGTTAAAGCATCAGTCCCGGCTGGTGGAAGGACTCTGCAGTTCATCTATGGGAAAGCGAGACCTTACGTCTATTGTGTACCCGGCTACTTGGCCTTTCTTAAGCATGTGATACCCCGCCACTGCGATCATAGCACCATTGTCAGTACAGTATTGTGGCCTGGGCCACATTACAGTCACGCCTCTTTGTTGAGCGGCCTCGAGGAATCTTTGCCTGAGCCTGGAATTGCATGCGACACCCCCCGCAATACAAACGTGACTGCAGCCCGTCATTTCCTGGGCCAACATGGTTTTTCCCACCAATACATCTATAACCGATTCTTGAAATGATGCCACGATGTCGTTGATGGTAATACCTTTGTCTTGGCTGCGCCATTTTTTAACGAACAAGGCAACAGCTGTCTTTAGCCCGCTAAAACTGAAGTCCAGTGAGTTTTTCGACATATAGGCCCTGGGAAATGAGATTTTCGTGGGATCGCCTTTTTTTGCCATTTCATCAATTACCGGGCCGCCCGGGTACCCCAGGCCCAACAGCTTTGCCACCTTGTCAAACGCCTCTCCTGCAGCATCATCTAAGGTGCGACCGAGCGGACGGTATTGGCCAAAATCCAGGACATGGTACAAGTTGGTATGCCCCCCTGATACCGTGAGGCAAACGAAGGGAAATGGCGGGGGAGAGTCCTCAAGGAAAATAGACAAGATATGGCCTTCGAGATGGTTTACTCCCACATACGGTATACCAGCGGCGTATGATAATGCCTTAGTGTAATAAAGGCCCACAAGGAGCGAGCCTATGAGACCCGGCCCTACAGTCACTGCAAGGCCGTTGATTTCATTCAGGTCCATGTTGGCCTTTTTCAGGGATTGTTGAACAACGGGCAATATGTTTCGGATATGTTCCCTTGAAGCAAGCTCTGGTACAACACCACCATGGGGGTGGTGAAGTTTTATTTGTGAATGGACAACACTGCACAGTGCTTGTCTACCGTCTTTTACAATGGCCGCAGATGTGTCGTCACATGAAGTGTCTATTCCAAGTACATACATTAGCAGTCAAGGGTGGTATGCGCAAAAGATTCAATATTTGAG
>Ga0164318_10000328_pt1 | contig 34615 bp, 34 predicted proteins | sample GuaBasSedimGuay9_FD_113734 | JGI IMG/M metagenome (GOLD analysis project Ga0164318, IMG submission 113734) | Subseafloor sediment microbial communities from Guaymas Basin, Gulf of California, Mexico - Guay9, Core 4571-4, 0-3 cm | ecosystem: Environmental > Aquatic > Marine > Hydrothermal vents...
AAATATTTCTAAAAAAGCCAAAGAATACTTTAAGTGAGAAATTCTTGCCTCATGAAGAATAAGTAAAGAAAGTGTTTTTTTTCTTTTAAATCTTTTATACCCCCAAAAATATTCTTCAGGATACAAAGAAATATATTTTTCAAAAATTTTATTTAGAGAAAGTAAAATTTCTTCCTCAGACATATTTTCACATTCTAAAGGTTTCTCTATTACAATGCGATGACTATTTCTTTCCCGATAGCCAAAAGCAACAAATATCCTTTTTTTAAATTTTTTTGCCAAAAAAGGAGCACCTCCGGCGGTGGGAACAAGCTGATTAAAAAAAGGAATTAACTTTGCGTTTTTCTCCATACCCTGATCAATCACTATTCCTACCCGATAACCTTCTTTAAGAGATTTTATCAATTCTTTAAGAGAAAAACATACTTTCAAATTAAAAGACTTCCTTTTCTCATTCAAAAATTTATCTAATTTATTATTTTTCTGTCTTTCTGCTAATACTGCAAATTTAAACTGATTCGCTAAAACACTATTGTAAAGCTCCCAGCTCCCTTCATGAACTCCTACGATAATCTCTCCCTCTTTAGGTTTCTCTTTAATCTCCAATTCTACCTTATCTAAAATCTTATCTATAATAAATGTCTCAATGATATTTTTTCCCAGGGATAAATAACTTTTTTTCAAAATAGGAAATAACTGGGAAAAGTCTTTATAAGGAAAAGCTTGTTTAAGATTAATTATGCCAATTCTTCTTTTTTTAGGATTTAAATAGAAAAATAATCCAATTAATTTCCCTAAGAATAAAGAGAATCTTAAAGGTAAAATATGAAGAATAAAATCAATAAATTTAACAAGAAAGTACATCCTCTACTTTCTTAAGGAAAGCTTCTTCTTCCTCAATTTGCAATTCTACATCAAAGATGAAATAATTAAGAGAAGCTTTTCCAAAATTTATGTGATAGTAATCCTTATGAGTAATAATTATATCTTTAATATCTTCTTTTAGAAATTCTTTCTCTACTTTTTTTAATTCTTCTTGTTTAAATTGAAAATGATCCGGATAAAAAATTGTTTTCTTTATTTTTAAAAAATCAAATTCATCTTTTAAACTTCTTAAAAAACCTTCCGGATACCCGATAGCAGAAAGCAAACCAATATTTTTATTTTTAAAATAGGAAGGATCAATAATCTCTTTATTTATATTTAAAAAATTTTTAAATTTGTAGTGCATAAAAAAAATCTCTAAATTTTTATTTAAGAAAGCCAATTTCTTTTTTATATATTCTTTATTTTTCGCATAATTGATAATGATTAAATCTGCACGCTGAATATTTTGAGGAGGCTCACGCCAAATGCCAGCGGGTACGAGCTGAGGTGAGTTTAAATCATCCTCTTTCATTACCAAAATATTTAAATCATATAACAACTTTCTATACTGAAAACAATCATCAAAAAGAAAAACATCAAATTTCTCCTCCAAGCTTTTTAAAAGAGAAACTCTGTTTTTTGCTTCAAAAACATCCTTTATTTTTTCCTTCACCAGATAATATTCATCAGAAGCATATCCCTTAAGAATGCAGGCAAGTTTATATTTATCTTTTAATTTTTCTGCCAAATAAATTACCAAGGAGGTTTTCCCTGTCCCCCCCCATACAGTATTACCTATATTTATAAGTTTTTTTCTTGATTTATAAGTTTTCAATATCTTTTTATCATAAAGATAATTGCGTAAATTCACTAAGAAATTGTAAAAGAGAGAAAGAGAAAAAAGAAAATAATAGAAAATTTTTTTAAAAAAAGTATTCTTTTCTTCTTTTAAAAATTTCAAAAAGGCTTTTTTTATCTTAACCATTTTTTTATCACTTCCAAATTCCTCTTTAAAATAATCCTACTCTCTTTAAATAAATAAGAAGCTTTTTTTCTTAATTCCTCTCGCAAAAAAGGATCTCTAATTAATCTCCCTAAGACCTCCTCTAATTCTTTTTTATCCCTCACTTTTAATGCCGCTTTTTTATCCAATACTTCTTTCTCAACATCTTTAAAATTATCCATAAAAGGTCCAAAAAGAGTAGGCTTGGAAAAATAAAGGGGCTCTAAAATATTGTGTCCTCCGTAATTTATAAGGCTTCCTCCTACAAAACAAATATCGGCAATACTATAAAAATAAAATAAATCTCCCACAGTATCAAGAAGAAAAATATCGTTTCCCCCAAAAGAAGAAACACCTTTACTTATCCTTACTGGATGAAATCCTTTTTCTTTAATTTTTTTCTCCAAAAAAGATATTCTTTCTATATGTCGAGGAGCAATAAAAAGACAAAGAAAGTTATATTTTGAAGTTAAATTTTTATAAATCTCTAAAATAATTTCCTCTTCAGGATGATGAGTGCTTCCGGCAACAATAAGCAATCTTTCCCCTTTTTTAAAAAAAGAAAATCTTTTCTGGAAAGATAAAAGTTTTTTTTCATCTAAGGAAAGAGATGAAAATTTTAAATTTCCTAATACTTCAATTTTTTCTTTATCTACCCCCAAAAAAAGAAAACGCTCTTTATACTTCTGATTTTGAACTCCTATAAAATCTACATTCTTTAAAATTTTTCTCATTATCCATTTTACTTTTTTATACCATCTGAAAGCTTTATCAGAGATTCTACCATTTAAAATAATTACAGGAATATTTCTTTTTTTTAAATGATAATAAAGATTAGGCCATATCTCTGTTTCTAAGGAGATGAAAATTCTGGGATTTATCAATCTTATAGCTCTTTTTATACAGAAAGAAAGATCAAAAGGAAAATAAATCACTCTACAGGAGGGATAATTTTTATAAGCTACTGTTTTCCCCGATAAAGTAGTAGAAGAAATTATAATTTTATAGTTCTTTTCCAAAGCAGCAACTAAATTTCGCAGAAGAAGCACCTCTCCCACACTTACTCCATGAAACCAGATACTTTTTTCTTTTTCTCTTTTTATAGAATAAAAAGTTAATTTCTCTGCTAAAGCTTTAAAAGTTATTTTTTTATGATAAAGGTGATGAAAGAAATAGATGATTAATCCTAAAATAAAAAAAATATCATAAAGGATAAAAAAAATCATTATGCTCGTGGATGTGCTTTTTCATAAATTTTTTTTAATCTATCCACAGAAAGATGAGTATATACTTGAGTTGTAGAAATACTGGAATGGCCTAAAAGCTCCTGAACACTTCTTAAATCCGCGCCTCTGTTGAGAAGATGGGTGGCAAAAGAATGTCTTAAAGTATGAGGAGATACTCTAAATTTAAAAGCTAATTTTTTTATATATTTTTCTAAAATTAAACGCACTCCTCTATCAGAAAATTTTTCTCCTCTATAATTTACAAAAAGAAAAGAAGATTTATCCTTTCTTTTATCAAGGTATTTTTTAATCGATTTAATTGCTGGCTCTCCTAAAGGCAAAATTCTTTCTTTTCTCCCTTTTCCTTTTACCTTTACAATTCCTCCAATAAGATCAACATCTTCTTTTTTTAAATTTATAACTTCACTGACTCTGGCTCCGCAGGAATATAAAAATTCCAAAATAGCTCTGTCTCTTAAAGATATAATATCTTCGCCTTTTATACTCTCTAAGAGTTTAGCTACCTCCTCTTCAGTTAAAAAAGTAGGCAGTTTCTTTTCTTGACGCGGATAAATCAAAGAAGCAGCAGGGTTACTTTTTATAATCCCTTCACGCATTAAAAATTTAAAGAAACTTTTTAAAGTAGAGATTTTACGTGCTATACTTCTTTTACTTATACGAGATGAAAGAAGTGCTAAAAATTTTCTCAAAACAAAATAATCTATCTCTTTTATATCCAAATTTTTAAAATTATTCTCTAAAAAAGACTCCAATTCTTTCAAATCCTTTTTATAATTGATTAAAGTATGGGAAGAATAGTTTTTTTCCATCCTTAAATAATTGAGAAATTTATCTCGATAATAAGAAAAAGGAAGCATCATTTCTATTTAGGCAATTGTTTAGTTGTATAAACGCAGTCCGGATATCTACTGCAACCATAAAAAAGTTGACCTTTTTTGTTTCTTCTCTCAACCAATTCACCTTCCTTGCAATGAGGACATTTTACTCCTGTAGTAATACTTTCTGTATATCGACATTGGGGGAAACCTTCGCAACTTAAAAATTTTCCTCTTTTTGACCATCTTATTACTAATCTCTTTCCACATAAAGGGCATCTTTTCTCTGTAAAAAGAACCTCTTTTTTAATTTTTTTTGTAGCCTTATCTACACTCTCTTTAAAAGAAGGGAAAAAATCCTCTAATATCTTTTGCCAGATGAGTCTTCCTTCTTCAACTTTATCTAAATTTTCCTCCATCTGAGCAGTAAAATCTTCATTAATAATATCAGAAAAATTTTCCACCAAAAGATCACTTACCTTTATGCCTAATTCTGTAGGAACTAAATTTCTTTTCTCTCGGCGAATATAACCTCTTTCAATTAAAGTTGAAATTGTAGGTGCATAGGTTGAGGGACGCCCAATTCCTTTCTCCTCTAATAATCTCACTAAAGAAGCATCATTAAATCGGGGGGGAGGTTTACTGGTATGCTCACGTATATTTAAACTTTTCAAAATAACTTCATCTTCTTTATTTATAGAGAAAACATCCCTATTCTCTTCTTTTTTCTCCCAAATTTTTTCAAATCCTTCAAAAATACACTTTTTTGCTTCCAGAAGAAATTGTGCTTTTGCATCAGAGGTAACTATTCTCACTTTCCTTATTCTGTAAACAGCCTCTCTCATAAAAGAGGAAACAAATCTTTTCCATATAAGTTCATAAAGTTTAAACAAATCCTCAGAAAGATATTTTTTTAAATATATAGGTTCCTTATAAACATCAGTAGGTCTTATCGCTTCATGGGCAAGCTGAGCTCCTTTCTTTTTAGGAAAGCAATATTCGGATAAAACCAAAAAATCTGGGCCTATTTTTTCTTGAATAAATTTTTTAACTTCCTTTTTTGCTTTCTCAGCAACAGAAAAAGAATCTGTACGCATATAAGTAATTAATCCCACCATTTTACCTTCAACCTCCACACCTTCATAAAGAGTTTGAGCTAACCTCATTGTTTTTTTTGCGGAAAACTTCAGACGCAGAAAAGACTCCTGCTGTAGAGAGGAGGTAATAAAAGGAGGAGGGGGTTTTCTCTTTGTATCTTTCTCCTCAATATCTTCTATTAAAAATTTTTTATCTTTAAGAAGCTCAAAAACTTTTTTTGCTTCTTCTTTTTTTAAAGTATCTATTCTTTTCCCTTCAAAATTTATCAGACGGGCAACAAATTCCTTATCTTTTATTCTAAAGACAGCCTCAATACTATAAGTTTTTTCCGGCTTAAACTCTTTTATTGCTTTTTCTCTCTCTACAATAAATCTTAACGCTACTGATTGCACTCTTCCTGCAGAAAGTCCTTTGGCAATTTTTTTCCATAAAAAGGGAGATAAAAAATACCCTACGATTCTATCTAAAACTCTTCTTGCCTTTTGTGCCTCAACTTTGTTAATATCAATATCTCCTGGATGGGCAAATGCTTTTTTTATTGCTTCCTCAGTAATTTCATGAAAAATAACTCTAAAAAATTTTTTATCTTTTGAAGAAATCTTCTTCTTAATATGAAAAGCAATAGCTTCCCCTTCTCTATCAGGGTCAGTAGCTAAATATACTATCTCTTTCTTTTTTGCCTTTTCTTTTAAAATCTTAACAATCTCTCTTTTTTCTGGAATTACCTGATAGAAAGGAGTAAATCCATCGTTAATTTTTACTGCTAAGCGATAAGCTGGTAAGTCTAAAATATGTCCTCGTGAAGCAAAAACTTCATATTCTTTGCCTAAAATTTGGGAGATTGTTCTTGCTTTGGTAGGAGATTCCACAACAACAAGATATCTCTTCATTTCATTTTAACAAAACATAAAGGAGAAATTTCTTTAATAAGATTTTTCATCTGTAAAGAAATTACTGCCTTCATTACCTTCTCTTTCTTCAGTTGACTTTTTAAGATAATCTCCTCTAAATATGTCCCTTTCTCATTTATTATATCAAAAACCTCTCTTTCTTCTTCGGGAATTTTTATCTCCTTTTTATTTACTTTCAACTTCAAATTTAACTCTTCCAGAATATCCTCAAGAGAGTCTACCAGTTTTGCTCCTTCCTTTATTAAAGAATGCGTCCCTTTACTTGTAGGAGAAAAAGCCTCGCCTGGCAAAGCAAAGACTTCTCGGTTCTGCTCTAAAGCAAAGCGTGCAGTAATTAAAGCTCCGCTTCTTTTTGGAGCCTCAACTACTAATACTCCACAAGATACTCCACTAATAATTCTATTGCGTTGAGGAAAATTTTTTCTAAGCGGAGAGGTTTTTAAAGGAAATTCAGAGATAACTGCTCCCTTCTCTACAATTCTTTTTGTTAAAGAAATATTTTCCTTAGGATAAATATTCAAAAGACCACTACCTAAAACAGCGACTGTAACTCCTCTCTTTAATGCTCCCTGATGCGCGTAAGTATCTATACCTCGGGCTAATCCAGAGACAATAACTAACCCTAAGGAGGCCAAGCAAGAGGCAATTTTCTCTGCCATCATTTTTCCATACAGAGTAGCTAATCTTGTTCCTACAATTGCAAAACACATCTTATTTAAAACCTCTTTTTCCCCTTTTACATATAAGACTAAAGGGGGTGAGGGTATTTCTTTTAAAAGAGAAGGATAAAAAGGAGAAGAAAAATCTATTATCTCTATATTTTCCTTTTTCGCTTCCTCTATTTCCTTTTCTGCCCATTTTTCTTTAAGTAATTTTAAAAATAAATCTTTCTGATGAGAAGATAAATTCAAGTCTTTTAAAATAAATTCTTTCAAATCCTTTTCTTCCTTAAAAAAAGAAATTACTCTTTTTCTCTGCCAACTATTTAAATTTAATCTATTAAGAAGAAGAATATCCTTCATTTTTTAAAATTTTAATAATCTCTTCACTTACCTCCTCTGGTGTAAAAGGAGTTGTATCAACAAAATAATCCGCTTTAGCGTAAAAAGGAGCTCTTCTGGCTAAAAGTTCTTTTATTTTCTTTAAAGGGTCAGGTACATTAAGCAAAGGCCTTTCTTTTGTTTTCTTTGTTCTCTCATAAATTATTGAGGGTTTTGCTTTAAGACAAATAACAATGCCGGATTCTTTTAAAATCTTCAAATTTTCTCTATCTACAACCACCCCTCCTCCACAGCTGACAACAAGACTAAAGCAAGATGCAATTCTTTTTAAAACTTCTTTTTCTATCTTCCTAAAATAAGACTCGCCTTTCTGACGAAAGATATCCACAATCTTTTTGCCTTCTTTTTTCTCAATCTCTTCATCCATCTCTATAAATTCTCTCCCCAATTTTTCTGCTAAAATCTTACCCACGGTAGTTTTCCCTGTCCCCATAAATCCTACAAGATAAATATTTTTATTCATGTTCTCCAAATTTATCTTAAGAATATTCTTTTGTCAAGAAGAGTAAAGGAAGGTCATTTCTTTCGGCAATCAATAATATAATTACTCTGAGAGAAATTTTTAGCATAATTTTTTAACTCTGTAGCAACCTGAATAATTTCTCCCGGATGATTAAATTCGTGAATTTTTGTTGAAGTTACGCCAATAGAAATCGTCATAATAGGAATTGAAGTTACTCTTCCTTCGCGATTTCTTACTAAAATATATTCTCTTTTTAAATCTTCTTCTTTATAAAAAGAAGTAATCCCTTGATCAAATCTTTTTATAATTTCTTTACAAACTTCCTCTATTTTTGAAGGAGGCAGAATAAAAATAAAATCATCTCCTCCGATATGAGCAACAAAGCTATCTTCTGAAGCTAACTCAACAATTGTATCAGAAATTACTTTTGCGGTAAATTTAATCACTTTATCCCCCCAACTAAATCCATAATAATCATTATATTCTTTAAAATTATCTAAATCCGCATAGCCCACCGCAAATTTCTCTTTAGCCTCTAAGTGTCGAGAGATTTCTTTTAAGATACTATTGTTACCAGGTAGCTTAGTTAAAGAATTTGCGTCTAAACTTCTTTCTGTCCTCCAGATACTTGCTTTTATGCGTGTAAGTAACTCTCCAGAAGAAATAGGCTTCTCAACATAATCATCTGCTCCTGCATATATACTTTTAATTTTTTCTATTGTACGTTCTTTATCAATCAATACAATTGTAGGAATTGAACAAAGAGTAAACTTTTCTCTGAACCCCTTACAGATATTAATAACCGGGGTAGTCTCAAAATCCAATAAAATAACATCAATTTTCTTATCTATAACCTCCCTAAAAAAAGACTTCTCATCAGAAAAAAAGACAGTAAATCCCTCTCCTTCCAATAATTCTTTAAGATATTTTTTAAGTTCCTCTTCTTTAGTTAAAAGGAGTATATTTATTTCCTTCTCTTGATTCATTTCTCTAAGTTTTTTAAAATTTTCTGACAAGTATTTTGAATATCCTCTACTGCTTGTGGTGTTAAAGCAAGCCAAAAATTACCTTTAATTCCCTCCTTATCCTCTTCAAAAATACTCTCTATCAACATTACATATTCTTCCTGTGTATAAGTAGTGGTGATAATTCTTATAATATCTTGTAAAGGAGCATTAATAAGTACAGGTAGGGAAGGAATAATTAATCTTTTCAGAAAATGCCCTAAAGCACTTACATAAGCAGAAATAATCACTCCTCCGATCTCTTTTATTAAAGAAACCCCCATCTCTGTAAATATACTTCCTTTTCTAATTGCCTCTTTTGGTTTATAATAAAGATCAATTAATTTATATACATCCCTCTCTCCTAAAAGAAAGATAATTCTTCCTTCAATACCACTTAATATTTGAGATTGCAGAGAAACTACAATCCCTTCAAAAGATAATTTTTGCTCTATATTTAAAGGAGAAATCATATTAATAGAGGGGGCGCTTAAAGTAATTTTCTTTCCCAGTATTTCTGAAAGAGCCGTACTTCCATAGGCTGCAGCAGTTGTTCCCACTTCTTTTAAAATATCCATCTCATCTTGCATATTTTTTCTCCTTTCCTTATCTTATTTTCTCTATTTACCTACTAAACTACCATCTTGATTTACCTACTAAACTACCATCTTGCCAATGAATAGTGCTTACTTTCTCAAATTCTACTGCTACTTCCCAATCTCCTTCTTTTTTCTGAATACGCACTACTTTTCCTCTTATAAAAAAATGGAAGAGATTAGGAAGTATTTTAAACTTACTATAGATTATTGATCCTAATCCTAAGGATTGGGGAATAAAAAATCTCATCCCCGTAGCACTAATATCTGCTAATTTAACTTCCTCCTCCCCTCGAGAAGAAGAAATAATCAATTTTTTTTTCTCTCTCCACATACCAGCGATTAAACTTGCGTCTATCTTCCATATATCTACTCTATCTTTAACTTTTCTGCTAATTTTCTTAAAGAATCCCATGGAAGAAAAAAAAGTAACATCCCTTTTAAATCTCTATCCTGAACTTTAAGATTGGTCTTAATTAAAATTATATCTTCTGATTCCTGAGCCATATGAATAAAGAAAAAATCTAATAAAGCATTAATCATATCTATTCCCAAAGAAGGAATTGAATACATAATTGTAAATCCTGTCAAATCCGATAGAGCGTTCATATAACTTCCTGTTAAAATATTTACTATCTCTTTCAAAGAAGACTGAAACAATTCATCATTATTTAACTCTTCTTCTAATACCCTTCCTAAAAGCGCTTCTCCTAAAATTTTTGCCTCCTGAGGAAGCAAAAGAAAGAAAAGTCTTCCCTCTAACTCTCCCTCTAACGCAATATCCAAGACAAAATAAACATCCTCAGGGTTCCCTAAGACTTTATCTAAGGATTCCAAAGGAACTAATTTTGTCTCAGGAAGTGAGATCTCTACTTTACAATTCAAAATTTCTGATAAAGCGGTAGCGGCACGAGCTGAACTAATTGTACCTATCTCTCTTAATACATCTAAATGTAATAAAGAAAATTTATTTTTATCCATTTAAATACTCCTCTAATTTTTTAGAAATCTGGGATAAAGGAAGTACAAAATCAGCAAGATTATTCTCCGCAACTACTTTTGGCATTCCATATACTACAGAAGTACTTTCATCCTGAACAATAATTTTTCCATTTTTTTTCTTAATCGCTTTTGCTCCCTCCAAACCATCTTTACCCATTCCTGTAAGAATTATTCCTATAATTTTTCCATCAAAAACATCAGCTACTGACTTCATTGTTACATCAACAGATGGTCTTACATAATTTACTAATTCTGTTTCATCAAGACGAATACGATAAAAATCATTACACTTCTCTATCACCATATGAAAACCACTGGCAGCTACATACCCAGCGTTTTTTTTAAGAATATCTTCATCCTCTGCTTCCTTAATTTTAAAAGGCGCGATCCAAGAAAGTCTTTGTGCAAAACTTTTTGTAAATCCTGGAGGCATATGTTGAACAATTAAAAAGGTCGCCTCTTGAGGGGAAGACAGATTAGTAATAATTTCACTAATTGCTTTCGGACCCCCAGTAGAAGCACCAATTATTACTATCTTTCTTATTTTTAAATCTTCCTTTAACTTTCTTTTTCCGGTTATTTTTAAAATCTTCTCTATATTTATTTCTGATACAAGCTTAATTTTCTTTATAATTTCATCCTTAAAATTATATAAATCTAAAGAGACCTCTCCTGAGGGCTTAGGAATAAAATCCAAAGCTCCCATTTCTAATGCTTTCAGAGTAAGATCTGCTCCTTGTTGTGTATAAGCAGAAAGCATTATTACACGTGTAGGGAATTTATCTATCAATTTTTTCAAAACTTCAATTCCTGAAACGTCAGGTAAATTCACATCTAAAGTTACTACATCAGGAGAAGTTTTCGGAATTTTCTCTAATGCCTCTTTACCTAAACGAGCTTTGCCCACTACAGAAATCTCTGAATCAGTAGAGAGAATATCTGATATAACCTTCTGCATTAAAATAGAATCTTCAACAATAAATACTTTTATCATAATTCTTTTTCTCCAAAAAAGATTGTCTTTACCCTCACTTTTCCTGTTTCTACATCAAAAAAAATCGTTCTTCCATAATTCTCTTGAGTATCCTGAGCGACTATTTCAATCCCGTAAGAGGCCAAAATTTTTTTTGCTGCTTCTACATTTCTTTTCCCTATACTGAATGCACTTTCATGAGGAATTGAAGAAAACATATGCGCTCCTCCAAATAATTTCGCTTTTAAATTATTAACCAAAGCGCCTTTTTCTCTCAATTTTTTAATCATTAAAGGAATCACTGTATCTATAAATTTTGCAGGATTTGTTTTAAACTTAGCTGAACTCTGTGAGGGGAGCATAGCATGTGCTAATGCTCCTACTTTTTTGAAAGGATCATAAATTACTATTCCCACGCATGAGCCTAAGCCTCGCGTGACTAAAATTGAATCTTTATCTCCAACTTTCATCTCCGCCATACCAACTTCAATTGTCTTTTTCATTTTAGCTCCTTATAATTATAAAAAATAAATTACTCTCCTAACACTCTTCTTATTGCCTCTACAACTCTTGAAGGCTGAAAAGGCTTGACAATAAAATCCTTTGCTCCTGCCTGAATCGCCTCTACCACTAAAGCATGTTGCCCCATTGCCGAAACCATAATAATTTTTGCTTGAGGATCAACTTTTAAAATTTCTTTTACTGCCCCAATCCCATCAATCTCTTCCATCTTGGGCATCACAATATCCATAGTTACTACATCTGGCTTAAGCTCTTTATACTTCTCAATTGCTTCTTTTCCATTTTCTGCCTCTCCACAAACTTCAAATCCTTCCTTTTTTAAAATATCGACAAGCATCCTACGCATAAAAAGAGCATCATCAACTACCAAAATTCTGGGAGTCATTCTAAACCTCCTTTCTTTTAAATCTTTCTAAATATTCTACACCTAATATCTATTACTTCCAACTTTTCCTCTAAAGAATTAGGAAGAACCTCCACTCTTCCTAATACAAGATAGCCTTTATTTTTCAAACACTCACATATATTTGCTAAAACATTATCTGCTTTCTTTTTATCAAAATAAATTTTAACATTTCTGAAAAAAATCACATCCATTTTCCCTAAGGGATTATCCACAAGAAAATTGTGTTTTTTAAAAACCACCATTTTTTTAATCTCATCAATAATCTTGTATCTATCTTCCTCTTCTAAATAAGTAAAATACTTTTCCAAATAAGAAGGGTTAACTTTTCGTAAAAAGTTTTTTTTATACTTTCCTTCTTCAGCAATTTTTAAAGCTTCCTCATCAATATCTGTGCCCCATATCTTTACACTAATATTATTATTCTTTAAAAACTCTTTAAAGAGAATAGCCAATGAGTAAGCTTCCTCCCCGCAAGAACAACCACAAGACCAGCAATGTACAAAAGATATTTTTTTTTCTTTTTTCTCTTCTATTATTTGCGGAATGCAATTTTTATAAAAAAACTCAAATACATCCGGATCGCGAAAAAATTCAGAAACATTTATACTTAAAGCCTTGAAAAATCTGACAAATTCTTCAGGATTCTTTTTAAGAAAATTAATATATTCTCTTATAGTATCAATCTTTAAATCTATAAGACGACTGTGAATCCTGCGACCTAAAAACTTTTTGCTATATAAACTTAAATCTAAACCTCGCTCTTTTAATATAAACTTTGTAAATAACTCGACATTCTCTAAGGATGAGGTTTTTACCATCATTTAATGCTGAGGATTATTTTTCACTACCTCCACTGCTTTAGTTAACTCTCTTATTACATCTGCCTTAAATTGCAATTCCAACTCAGCTAATTTTGTATAAATACGCCCTTTCTCTGTCACTACATATTTAGGAGGAAGTCTATTTAAAGCTAATGCCATTATATCTAACTTGCACTTCTCACATTTGCACATCTCCTCCTTCTCTAAAATAAGATTCAAACTATTCAATACCACATCCTCCATATAATTGTGAAGTTTCATTTATCCCCCTTTCATAAAATGTTCACCACATCCAAAATCAAAACTACCCGTCCATCTCCTAAAATAGTTGCTCCTGCTATCCCCTTCACTTTTTTAATAAAACTCCCTAAGGGTTTCACTACTATATCTTGCTCTCCCAATACACTATCTACAACTAATCCTATACTTTTTGTTCTCCCTTCTACAATTACTACGGAAAATTCTTCTTCCCCTCGCAAATACTTTATACCAAATTCTCTATCTAATCTAACTACAGGAATTATCTCATCTCTCAGTCTTATTACCTCAATATCCTTAATCAATCTTATATCCTCCTCTTTTGCTTTAATTGTCTCTCTTATGTTCATCAAAGGAATAGCATAAATCTCTTCTCCTAAGGAAACAAGCATTGCTTTTATAATTGCTAAAGTCAAAGGCAAAGTAAGAATAAACTTTGTGCCTTTATTTACTTCTGTTTCTAAATCTAATCTTCCTCCTAAGGTATCTAATTTGTTTTTTACCACATCCAACCCCACGCCTCTTCCAGAAACTTTGGTTACTTTCTCACAAGTAGAAAAACCAGGAGAAGTTAAAATATCTAAAATTTGCCGGGAATCTAAAGATGTTATTTCTTGAGGAGAAATAATTCCTTTTTCTACGGCAAGCTTACTTACTTTATTAAAATCAATACCTTGTCCATCATCACTAATCTCAATTACAATATGTCCCCTTTCTCTTACTACTTTTATTGTAATTTTACCTCTTCGAGGTTTCCCCAATTTTGCTCTCTCCTCAGGCTTCTCTATTCCATGGTCAATAGCATTTCTTATTAAGTGAATTAAAGGATCGCTAATTTCATCTAAAATTACTCGATCCAACTCTATCTCACTCCCCATAATTTCCAAATCTACTTCTTTATTTTCCTCTCGGGCAATATCTCTTACAATACGAGGGAAATGATCTAAAACATAAGAGATAGGGAGAAGTCTCATTTTCAATGCTTCATCTTGTAAGGAAGAAACTAATCTTTCAATAAAATAAGCAGTTTCTTCTAACGCAGAAAAATCTTTTGCTTGTATGGTCTGAATTAACCTACTTTTAGCGATAGATAATTCTCCCATAAGATTCATAATTTTGTCCAATCTTCCCACGGGAATTCTCATACTTTGAATCTTTTTGATATAAAAAGTTGGCTTCTCTTTTTTTTCTTTCGGGGAGGAGGCCGCATCCAGAGATATTATTTCTACTTTTTCTATCTCTCCTAACCTTTTTATTTTTGAAGAAATCCCTTCTGAGGATATATCTGTAGCTAAAACAACTTCAAAAAAATCTTCAATCTTTTCTTTTTTTAAATCATCCTCTTGAGGATATGTATAAAGGATTCCTCCTTGTGTCTTTAAGTGAGTAAGGATCAAATAGGCTTTTGCTCCTTTCATCACGCAATCTGAAGATAAAAATATCTTGATTTTAAAAATTTTTTTTCCCTGATTCTGTAAACTTTTAATATAGTTCTCATCTATCTTTTTCCTCTTAGGTTGAGAAGCAACCTTTTCCTTAATTCTTTTCTCAATTTTTTCTTCCTTCTTGGGTAAAATTTGAGATAAACTTTCTATATAAGAAGAAATATCTAAGGAGAGAGGCTTATTTTCTCTTAACTCATCCAGAGTAGTATTTAAAGCATCTATACTGGCAAAAATAATATCCATAAATCTTGAGACTACCTCTGCTTTGCCCTTGCGAAAATAATCAAAAATATCTTCTAATTTATGAGCTAAACTGGCTAATTTCTGATACCTCATTGTAGCTGCCATTCCCTTAAGAGTATGCATGTGACGAAAAATTAAATTTATCGCTTCTTTATCTTGAGGACTCTTTTCCAGTTTTACTAACGCATTATTTACCTCTTTTAAATATTCTCCAGCCTCTTCAAAAAATAACTCACGGTAATCTTTTTCCATTTTATAAACTTTTAATCGCTCCCAGTAAAACTTTTAACCCTTCAGGATTGGGAATAAGAAAGAAGTGTCCTGTAATCTTTGTTGTCTTTTCTCTAAATTCAGATTTTATAAGGAGGGCGTACCTGGAAACATTACTTAATTCAATTAAAATATAATCTATCAAAGCTGTTGCCATATCCTCAATTATTTCGGGAACAGTAGGAACTAAACCCCATCTTATAAATGCAGTAAGTGCCTGCAAGTATGCATTAGCCAAAATTATTCCTATTTCTTTAAGAGCAGAGCGCTCCAGTTCTGTGATCACTCCTCCATTAGTAGGTTTTTTATTTGTCAGGAGAGAAGCTAAACTAAAAGCATCTTTTTGAGGAAAAACAAAAAGAATTACACTTGGTAAATCACCTAAGACCTTCACCACTAACCCTACGACTAATTTATCTTTGCCAACAAGGGAAGGAGAGTTTTCTACAGGAACAAAAAAAATTTCAGGAATATCAATCTCAATTTTTTTATTTAAAAGTTGAGATAAAGCTGTGGCGGCGTTTCCAGCACAAATACCGCTAATTTCTCTTAAAGCATCCTCTTGGAATTCACTTAGCCGTATATCCTCCATTTTCTCCTAAAACCTTTCTGATAACTTTTAATAATTCTATCTTAGTAAATGGTTTCACAATATAATCTTTTGCTCCATAACTTAGTGCTTCCTGAAATAATTTACGCTCTCCTAAGGCAGAGACAACGACAATTTTTGCCTGGGGATCAAAGAATAAAATTTCCTTAATTGCTGTAATTCCATCTAACTCTTCCATCTTGGGCATAATTACATCCAATGTTACTAAATCAGGTCTTAACTCTTTATATAATTTTACACCCTCTAATGCATTGGAAGCTTCTCCACAAATTTCAAATCCTGCTTCTTCTAAAATTGATTTAATCAAATTACGCATAAAAAGAGAATCATCTATAATCAAAATTCTCTTTTTTACCATAGAGGAAACATTATAATATCAAAAGTAAAAATGTAAATATTTTTATGTGCGATATTTACTCTTAAATAAAGTCAATTCTAAAAATGCCTGAAGACGCCGAGAACGAGAAGGATGTTTTAACTTTTTTAAAGCTTTCGCCTCAATTTGCCGAATACGTTCTCGGGTAACCTTAAAAATATTTCCTACCTCCTCTAATGTTTTTGGTGTCCCATCTTCTAACCCAAAACGTAAACTCAATATTTTTCTTTCTCTATCTGTTAAACTCTGCATTGCCTGTTCCAATTCTTCACGTAACATCGAATAAACAGTAGCATTGGCGGGAGAAACTGCTTTTTTATCCTCAATAAAATCTCCAAAATAAGTATCTCCACTATCACCAATGGGAGTATGAATGGATATAGGCTGCTGGGAGACTTTAAGAATATCTTTTACCTTAGAGAGAGGCATTTTAAGTTCTTTGGATAACTCTTCAGGGGTAGGTTCTCTCCCCTTTTCTTGAATAAACAACCGAGAGATTCTAATAATTTTATTAATTGTCTCGGTCATATGCACAGGTATTCTTATAGTTCGTGCCTGATCCGCAATTGCTCGTGTAATTGCCTGTCTTATCCACCAAGTAGCATAGGTAGAAAATTTATACCCTCGTTTATATTCAAATTTTTCTACCGCTTTTATAAGACCAATATTCCCTTCTTGAATTAAATCTAAAAAAGATAGCCCTCTATTTACATATTTTTTTGCAATACTTACCACTAATCTTAAATTAGCCTCCACTAATGCTTTTTTTGCCCGATTGTAAAGATTTTGTTTTTCCAATATCAATTTCAATTTTCCTTTTGCTTCCTCTTTAGAAGATGCGATCTTTTTTATCAGCTGGGTTTGTTCTTTCTTTATAATTCTTTTTTTATTCTTATATTTTGTGCGAGAAATTCTTCTTTCTAATCTTTCAATTTTTCCTATAATTTCTTGCATACGCTGAATAATCATCTCTATTACCATAATTGTAAAATTAAATTTTTTCAAAATTTTTTTCTGAACTTCTTCTTTCTTTACAGATAAGAGTCTTTTATATAATCTTTTAATTCTCCTTATTTCTTTATCTTTATTTCTTACTTCTCCTTTCACAAAATCATCAAGATTGAGCTCCTGATCAATTATTTTTTTTGACATCTCAAGATATGCTTCCTTAGCTAATAAAGTAGAATGCACAATATTACGCAAATTTTCTTCCTCCTCTTCTATTTCTCTTGCCAATCTTATTTCCTCATCACGGGAAAGAAGGGGAATTTGCCCCATCTGTTTAAGATACATCTTTACGGGATCATCAATATGAACTGTTTCCTCTAAGGATTTTCTTTCCTTCTTTTCCAGTTCTTCAACTTCTTCCGCTTCTAAGATATTTATATTTTGATTATCTAAATGGTCAAAAATCAAATCTAAATCATTAGCATTTACAATTTCCTGAGATAAAAAATGATTAATCTCATCATAAGTTAGGTAGCCTTTCTTTTTACCTAAATCAACTAATTGCTCAATATTCCTTTCTAATAACTTCTGTTTAACCATTCTCCTCCTCCTTTAATTTCTCATATTTTAAAATAATCTTTCTCATCTCCTCTATATTCTTATTTGCCTCAGCAATTTTTAATCTTTTTTTTAATTCCTCTTTTACTCTTCTCACTCTTCTCTTTTTCAATTTTTCCAAACATTTCTTCAGAAGATTCTTATCTAAGGACACCTCCTCCATAAGAAGTGAGCTAACGAAACAGGCTACTTCTTTATCTTCTACTATTCCTAAGAATTTCTTTAAAATGTTATCTTCCTTCTCTGGATTTATATTTAATTTAGAAAGTAGATTTATTACCTTCTTGGCCAAAGGATGAATAAAATCATCTTCATTTAAATATTTTAAAATATTTATCTTCCCCTGAGTAAAAAGATAGTAAAGTAAAATTTTTTCTGCTAAAGGAAAAGGCTCAAACATTATTTTTTCCCTACTTTTTAGAAAAAATCTTGGCTCTTTTTTATTTATTCTTTTCAGCTCTAACATAAGTACTTCTTCACGTATACCTAAATAGGAAGCTAATTTTTTTACATATTCATATTTTTCTACTTCACTCTCTAATTTATTTAAAGTAAGTAATATTTCTTCTGTCAGCTTTGTCTTCCCTTCAATACTTTCTACATCAAAATTTTTTCTTAAAACTTCTAATTTATATTCAAAAAAATCTTTCTTTTCTTTTAAAAGTTTAAGAAAATAATCCACACCTTTTTCTCTTATTAAAGAATCAGGATCAAAATCTTGAGGGAAAGTTACCACATTTACCTTTAATCCATTCTCTAAAAGCAAATCTAAGGCTCTTAAATTAGCCATCTCTCCTGCTATATCTGAATCAAAGATTAAAATTACATTTTTAGTGTATCGTTTAATAAGACGAATTTGCTCCAAAGTTAGTGCTGTTCCTAAGGAAGCAACGATATTTTTTATCCCATTTACATAAGGAGTAATCATATCAAAATAGCCTTCTACAATAATGACAGAGTCTTTTTTTATTATTTCTTCTTTAGAAAAATTTAATCCATAAAGATGAAAACGTTTATTATAAAGAGGATTCTCAATGGAGTTTATATATTTGGGAGCATCTCTTTCTTCAATCAGACGTGCCCCAAAACCTATAACTTTTCCTTTAATATCAAAAATAGGAAAGATAACCCGGTCACGAAACAAATCTATATATCCTCCTTCTCTCTTACTTACAATCAGAGATGCTTTTTCAAGAATTTCCAAACTATATCCCTTGCTACGGAGGGAATCTAAAAGAGAGAGCTTGGAAGAAGCAAAACCTAAACGAAATTTTTTTATTGTTTCCAAATCTGTATCTCTTTTCTTTAAATACTCTAAAGCTTTCTTTCCCTCTTCACGAAAAAGATTTTTATGAAAAAAATTACAAGCTTCCTCTGTCACCTCATAAAGCACACTTTTCATTCTTTCTTGAGGAGACGTTTTTCTATAAGGAATAGTTAAGCCCAATCGCTTAGCTAAAATCTCTACTGCTTCAGAAAAACTTACTTTCTCATAAAGCATCAAAAATTGAATAGGGCCTCCTCCTTCACCACAGCCAAAACAGTGAAAAATCTGTTTTTGAGGGCTAACAAAAAAAGAAGGGGTTTTCTCCATATGAAAAGGGCATAATGCCTTAAAGTTTCTTCCTGCGCGTTTAAGGGGAAAATAGGAAGATATTAATTCTACAATATCTGTTCTTGCCTGTACCTCCTCAATAAACTCTTGAGGAATCATCATTTATGAGAAAATCTTTTAAATCCAGAAAATTCATAAATTTTAAATTTGGCCTTTTCCTCTAAATAATCAAGCATAAGATTAACCCCCAAACTATCAGAAGCAATGTGGGAAGCAACAACTACATTTATCTTTGCCTCCTGACATCTCTTTAAGTGTTCCTCTGATTGATGCATACTTATTATTGTATCTATTCCAGATGAGGCAAGTTTTTCATAAATATTTCTATGACCCTCTGTGCCTCCGGTAAATTCTACCAATATGCGAGAGACTCTGGAATCTTTGTTCCCTGAAAAAATCTTTGGAGGATTTCCTCTTTTTGCCGCTTCCTGATATTCAGGAATCTCTAATAAAATATCCAAGATATCTTTTAAATATTTCGGTTTCTTTTTCTGGATAAACTTATTCATAAATTGATAAGCCAAATTATCACAAGGAGTATGCATACACATAAAGTTTATATTAAGCCATTTTGCAAAATCAATGGCACGATAAAAATTTGCCGGATGCACTCTTCTTTCCACCTCTGCCTTTCTTTCCTTAAGTAGCTTCTCGGCAAAAGAAAGATTCACTCCCGCCTCTTTTAAAACATCAACCTGCAAATCCATAACCTCATAAAAAGTTGCATAAGCAAGACCTTGAGGATGATGAGAAATAGCCAAATCAATTTTTACTCTTTTCTCTCTCAGTCTATCCACCAAAAGGAGCTCTTCTCCTCCTACATCTATACCTACAATAACTGATTTTATCTCATCCTCTGGATTCCCCCAAAGAATTCTTGTATCTGTATAGGGATTGGAAAGAGTCTCAATATCAAAATATTTTTTTTCTTTCTTTTCTAACTTCTCATAAATTTCTTTTTTCTCTTTAAGAATTCTCTCTATTTCTTTTCCTCGCGGATCAGCCTCTTTTCCTCTTTTTACTACCTCCTCATATATCCTTTTTAACTTCATAATACCTCCTCTACTTCTTTATTAAATTTAAAAGTAGGATTTATTTTTTTAAAAAATTTAAATGTATATATATATGCATAAGGGGCCACTTTTTTAAAAAACCTTCCAGAGATACTTTCTTTATAAGGATTTTCTCTTTCGGGAAGAAAAGAAAAAGCAAAAATAAATAAACTTACCAGTAAAGAAGCTCTTGCCAATCCCACACATAAAGAGATTATTTTTTCCCAAAGAAAGATTTTTCTTTCTTTTGTTAAAGTAATAAATATTTTCACAAGGATAAAAAATACTATGCTGACTCCACAAAAAATTACAAGTATAGAGAATAAATCAAGATAACCTGGATTTGATAATACATCTTTAAAACGACGTAAAAAAACAGGATAAAATTGCAAAGAGAAAAAAGAAGCCAAAAAAACACCTATTATTTTTATAATCTCTGCAATCAGCCCATTTTTTAAAGAAATGTAGATAATTCTTAAGAAAAGAAAAAAAGTTAAAAAATCTATAGCCCGAAAATTTTTTATTATTTCCATTAAAAATTTTAAAGACAAGTAACTTATTGACTGATTTATTATATAACATATTATAAGAAAAATGTCAAGAAACCGCTTTCAGAATTGAATTAACTATATATCTTTTTATAATTACAAGCAATAATTACACTTACTGGGCATACAACAGACCAATCTAACCCAAAAATCTCCATTCCGGAACGAGACAAAACTGATTATTTTTTCTATAAGAGAAGTTAAAACTTAAAGTAGAAAATTATCTAACTTTTTATTACAATATTTTTATGAAGATAGGCAGATTTCAACTAAAAGGCAAAAAGAAAATTTTTTGGGGAATTGTGGAAGGAGAGAAAGTTTATGAAGTAAACCTCTTAAAAGGAAAAAAGATAAGGAAGAAATCATTCTCTCTTGGTAAACTAAGAATTCTTCCTCCTGCCATTCCTACCAAGATTATTCTTGTAGGACTAAATTATAAAGATCATGTCCAAGAGTTGAGGATGAAGATTCCGAAGGAACCTCTTATTTTTATGAAACCTCCATCTTCTCTAATCGGACACCAAGACTATATAAGATTCTCCCGAAGATGGGGGAGGGTAGATTATGAGGCAGAGTTGGCGGTAATTATAAAAAAAGAAGGTAAAAATATTCCTCTTAGGAAAGCTAGGGATTATATTTTAGGATATACTTGCTTGAATGATGTAACTGCACGCGATTTACAAAAAAAAGATGGTCAATGGACAAGAGCAAAAAGTTTTGATACTTTTTGCCCTTTAGGACCATTTATTGAAACCAAAATAAAGGATCCCAACAATCTTAAGATAAAACTTTTTCTAAATGGTAAACTTCGCCAATCATCTTCTACTTCTAATTTCATTTTTAAGGTTGAAAGGATAATCAGTTTTATCTCTTCGATTATGAAGCTTTACCCGTTCGATATAATATCCACCGGAACTCCTCCAGGAGTAGGAAGGTTAAGAGATGAAGATAAAGTAGAAATAGAAATAGAAAAAATTGGAAGGCTATTGAATTATGTTCAAGAAATTAAAACCATCTGAAATTAGCTGTTAGAAAAACAAGATATCGCCCAAATAAATGTGCAAATCCGACATGTGATGAATAAGCTAAGTTTATTTTTAGGAAATAGAAATCTGCTGAAACCAATCTATAGTTTTCTTTAATCCTTCTTTAAAATCTATCCTGGGTTTGTATCCTAATATATCTTTTGCTTTAGAAATGTCTGCTAAGGTTTTAAACACATCTCCAGGACGAGGGGGAGTAAATACAGGTTTAATAGATTTTTCCATAATCTGGTTAAGATATTCTACCAGCTCTAAAATAGAGTAAGAGGAACCATTGGCGATATTAAAAACATTATTTTTTAAGGTGTGTATTTTTGAAAAAGGGACTTCACAGGCTAATAAATTTGCCTCTACCACATTCTCCACATAAGTAAAATCACGCGATTGCTTGCCATTTCCGTGTATAGGAGGGTTTTCATCTTTCAACATACAATAAATAAACTTGGGGATTACCACTGCATACTCATCATCCAGGGATTGTCTTTCTCCATAAACATTAAAATAACGCAAACAAATAGTTTCTAAGCCAAAGTTCTCTGTAAATATCTTACAGTAGTATTCCCCAGTCAATTTTGTTAAAGCATAAGGAGAAATTAGTCTGGGAAAGTCCTCTTCATTTTCAGGAAATTTATCCGTCTCTCCATAAATAGAACTTGAAGAGGCAAAAATAAATCTTTTTACCCCCCACTTTTTTGCTGCTTTCAAAAGATTCAAGGTCCCATTTATATTTACCTCATTATATTTATAAGGATATATCATCGATTTAGGCACACTTCTTAAAGCAGCCTGATGAAATACTACATCAACATCAGAACATACCTCTTCACACACAGAATAATTGCGAATATCTCCATAGATAAAGGTAAAATCTCCTGAATTCCATTTAGCCGAATTTAAATTCTTAATTTCTTTTCCCCACTCCACCAATTCTGAAGAAACAAAAGAAAGATTCTCCAGCTTACCACTACAGAGATCATCAAGAACAATTACTTTATGTCCATCCTTCAGGAGTCTTTCTACAATATGAGAACCAATAAATCCTGCTCCTCCAGTTACTAATGCACGCATTTTAACTCCTTTTTGAAATTTTTTATATTATACCTTAAAAACCCTGAGACTAAAACATAAATACCGCTTGTGTATAACTATCAACGTCTCCTATATCAATCCAGGTGCCATTAAATTCATATCCATAAACCTCATCCCTTTTTGTCAACCACTCTATATAACTTCCTATCTTATCTGTATCATATCCTTTCTCAATATATTCTTTAATCAAAGAAAGTTTCTTTTTAGGGAAAAAATAAATACAGGTGGAAATAATTCTTGAACCGTTCAGTTTAGCAGGTTTTTCATAAAAATCAATTACTTTCTTTTCTTCATTTAATTTAACTATACCGTATTTTGTAGATTTCAATCTTCCATTGAGAGTATACACACCAATTAAACTTTTAGATTCTTTCTCCTTTGCAAAATCTATAAACTCAGAAAGGTTAAAATCAAAAAGATTATCTCCTCCAATCACCAACAAATCATCATCTATTTTTTCTTTTTCTATCACAAACACCAAATCCTTTATTGCTCCTAATTTATTCTTTAAATTAGTTGAACCATCATCTACAATTTTTATGGGGATTCTACTGAAAAAATTTTCCTGCCATTTTTTAAAATCACCGTAAAATCGATGATTGGTAACAACAAAAATCTCATCCACCTCTCCTAAGAGCTGAATTTTCCTTACAATGAATTCAATTATTGGTCTGCCCCGCACAGAAAGAAGTGCTTTTGCTCTATTTATAGTTAGAGGATAAGCCCTCGTTCCATAACCGGCACAAAGAATTACTGTTTTCATCTTAATTTTTTAATCAAATAGATAGGGGCAGAATATAATAAGTCCGATTATAACTGCATTAAAAGCAGCAAAAAGGACTGCCCCCGCTACTATATCTTTTACCACCTTAACCGAGGGATGATATTTTTTCCCATTTATAAAATCCAGACTTAACTCCAACGCCGTATTTATTATCTCGCAAACAATTACAAAAATAATTGCCAAAAAAAGTATTGCCATCTTTATAAAGGATATTTTTAATAAAACACCCAAAAAGATTACGCCTGTCCCCACCAAGATATGAATACGTAAGTTTCTCTGATTCTTAAATGCCCAGATTAGACCTTCTACAGCAAATTTAAAACTATCAACAATTGATCTTTTCTGCATTACTCTACCGTAACGCTTTTTGCTAAATTACGAGGTTTATCTATCTCCCGTCCCAATTTTTCTGCTACATAATAAGCAAAAAGCTGTAGGGGCAAAGCGACAAGTAAAGGGTAAAGATACTCATATACCCCAGGAATATAAATTATCTCATCGCAAACTTCTTTTACTTTTTCATCTTTCTCAACAGCAATAGCTATTACTTTACCTTTTCTTGCTTTTATCTCCTCTATATTAGAAATACACTTTTTATAAACCTTATCTAAAGGAACAATACTTACCACACAACTTTTCTCATCAATTAAAGCAATCGGACCATGTTTCATCTCTCCTGCCGGATAACCTTCGGCAGGAATATAGGCAATTTCTTTTAGTTTAAGGGCTCCCTCCAATGCGGAAGGATAATTAAAATTTCTTCCTAAATAAAGGAATTTCTCAAAAGAAGAGTATTTATAAGCAATTTCTTTTATTTTTTCTGATTGGCTTAAAATCTTCTCCATCAGATAAGGTATAAGTTGTAACTTCAACAATAGTATCTTTTTTTCCTTTTGAGAAATTACATTATTTTTTTCTCCCAAATATAACGCTAAAAGAAAAAGCAGGTAAATTTGAGCTGTGTAGGCTTTGGTTGAAGCAACACCAATTTCAGGACCAGCTAAGGTATAAAGAACACTATCCGATTCACGAGCAATGGAACTGGCGACAACATTACAAATAGATAAAGTTTTAAAACCTACCTCTTTTGCTTTTCTTAATCCCATAAGTGTATCAATAGTTTCACCTGACTGAGTTATAGAAAGAAGTAGAGAGTTTCCTTTTTTAATCAATTTTTTGTATCTAAATTCTGAAGAGATATAACTGTAAGAAGGAATATGAGCAATTGATTCAAAAAGATAACTTCCCAAAAGTCCCGCATGAAAAGAGGTCCCACAGGCTTGAATAATTATACTTTCCAGCTTCTTTAACTTTAAATCAGACAAAATTTTTTCCAATTTTATCTTTTTCTTTTCTCTATCTATATAGTGATCCAATAATCTTCTTATCACCTGTGGTTGGTCAAAAATCTCTTTAAGCATATAATGAGAAAAATTTTTCTTCTCTGCATCTTCATAACTCCATTCAATATTTTGTACTTTAAAAGAGACGGGTTCTTTTTTCTGGGTGATAATTTTAATCCTATCGGGAGAAAGCAAAGCCATCTGATAATCTTCAAGAACTACTATCTTTTTTGTATAATTCAAAAGTGCAGGGACATCTGAGGCAACAAAATTCTCTTTTTCTCCTACGCCAATAATTAAAGGAGAACCATTACGGGCAGCAATTAACTGATAAGGATAATCTTTATGCATCACCACTATTGCATAACTGCCTTGCAGTTCTTCTAAAGCTTTTCTTGTTGCCTGAAGAAAATCTAAGTCTTTTTTTAAATACTCTTCAATCAGATGAGCAATTACCTCACTATCTGTATGAGAAGAAAATTTATGTCCTAAAGAAGTTAATTTTTCTTTTAAGGAAGAAAAATTTTCTATAATTCCATTATGAACTATAGCAATTTTTTTTGTGCAATCCAGATGGGGATGAGCATTCTCTTGAGTAGGCTCCCCGTGAGTTGCCCAACGAGTGTGAGCAATTCCTACTTTTGCTGAAATCTTCTCCCCCCAGGGAAAAATAGCTTCTGAAATCTTACCTTTTTGTTTAAAGATGAAAAGTTCTTTATTTTTTAGACTGGCTATTCCCCAGGAGTCATATCCCCGATACTCTAATCTTTTAAGTCCTTCTAAAACAACCTGAATCGCTTTATTTTTTTCTCCCACATAACCTACTATTCCACACATTATCCTAATTCCTTTTTTACTGCTTCTTTTAAGAAGTGGGCAACTTGCTGAATAAATTTCTTATCTTTCCCTTCAACCATTATCCTTACTAAGGGTTCTGTTCCAGAGTATCTGATCAGAAGCCGTCCTTTATTTTCCAATAACATTTTAGCTTTTTTTATCTTCTCTTTAAGGGAAGGGAGAGATTCAAAAGGAATCTTCTTTTTAACTTTTACATTCACCAAAATCTGAAGAAATTTCTGCATATCTTGAATGAACTCATTCAATGGTTTTTCCTTAATAATTTTGGTAATAAAAAGCGCACAGACTAAAGCATCAGGGGAGGAAACAAAATCACGAAGAATTATATGTCCGGACTGCTCTCCTCCCAGATTAAGATCCTCATCTACTAATTTTCTCCATACGTATCTGTCTCCTACAGAAGTAAAAATGATCTTTGCCCCTCGCTTTTTTAAAAACTCTTTTAATCCATAATTACTCATCTCTGTAGCTACAACAGTATTTTTAGAAAGTTTTCCTTGCTCTAAAAGATAATCTGCTAAAATAGCTAAAATATAATCTCCATCTAAAATATTTCCTTCATTATCAATCACAATTAATCTATCCCCATCTCCATCAAAGGCAAATCCTATATCAGCTTTCTTTTCTAAAACAATTTTTTTAAGTACATAAGGATTTAATGCTCCCGTCTCATTTATTCTTTCTCCACAAAAAGAATCAGCAAAGGAATAAACCTGAGCTCCTAAGCTTTTAAATAATTCCTTCGCTACTAAAGAGACTGTTCCCCAACCACAATCTAAACAAATCTTTAACCCTTCTAAATTTAAATTAAGACAAATTGATTGTAAAAACTTAAGATATAACTTTACCGCATCCTCAAAATAGATTAAATCTCCTTTTCTGGATAAAGACCACCCGTAGAAAGTATGTACTAAATTATTAAAAATAATATCCTCAATCCATTCCTCATCTTGAAAAGATAATTTTTCTCCCTTTTCATTAAAAAATTTAATCCCATTATCCTGAGAACGATTATGAGAAGCAGAAATCATAATCCCCATTTGTGCTTCCAGCTTTTTAACTATATACCCTAAGCCAGGAGTGGGAATTATTCCACAAAGAATTATATCTATACCTGAGGAACTTATTGCTTCTTTCAAAATCATCTCTATTTTTGGAGAACTTAGTCGAGTATCTTTACCTATAACTACTTTAAGATTATCTTTTGCAGGATATTTATAGTGAAGAAGGTGCGCAATGCTATATCCGATTTTAAAAATCATTCCATCTGTCAAGGGATAAACTCCTGCTGTTCCTCTTATTCCATCTGTGCCAAACAATCTCTCTTTTTCTCTATACATCTTTTTTATAATTTTTATAGTTGTAGTAGTAATAATAAAAATCTGGGGTATAATAATCAACTTTTGTGAGAACAAATCCTAAAATTTTATTATTTGCCTGTTCACAAAGCTCTTTAGCTTTCTTTACTACCTCCGCTTTTGTGTAATTTGCTTCCACAACAACAATAATCCCATCAGTAAATTGAGTAACCAGCTGCGCATCAGCAAAGGAGAGAAGAGGCGGAGTGTCAATAATTATATAGTTGAAACCTTCTTCTCTTAATTTTTCCAAAATTATATGCATCTTTCTTGAACTTAATAATTCTGAAGAGATAGATGAAACCTTACCTCGAGGGATAACAAATAGATTTTTTTTCTTTGTAGGATGTAAACCTACAGACCATTCGTAATCATTAGTCAGAATGGTAGATAAACCTGGCTCTGCCTCAATGTTTAATAATTTATGAATCAATCCATTGCGTAAATCTCCGTCTATAAGAAGTACTTTGGTTTCCGTCTCTGAAGCTAAACTCATTGCCAAATTTACTGCAGTAATAGTTTTTCCCTCATTACGTAAGGAACTGGATATAGTAAAGATAGAGGCAAAGTTTGAACTTCTTATATTTTTATGTGTAGCTTTTATCTTCCTAAGGATAGATTTTAAATTTGTGCGTAAAATCCGATATTGCTCAGAAAGGGGCGAGGAAGGATCATAATAAGTTATAATTCGTAAGTCTATTCCTGAAGTATCTTTTTTTGAAACAAGAAAAATTTTGTTCTGAAAGAAATACTCCTTCCATCTTAAAAAAGAAATTTCCTCCTTTTTCTCTTCTTTTCCTTCCACAAAGTTATCCTTAACGAATTTGCTATCCTTAACAGTCTTTTGAATTTTACTCTCTTTTTCTTTCTCTTCCTGAATTTTTCTTAAAGCTTGACTTATCTTACCCATTTAACTACCTCCTCTGTTTTCCATCAACTCTAATTCACCTGCCACTTCTTCAATAATATTCTCATCAACCAATCCTTTCTCCTTCACAAAGCCTGTAAGAAGGGCGCGATCACATAAAGAGTTAATTAACCGAGGAACACCACCAGAATAAAAATAAATTTTCTCTAAAGCATCTTTATCAAAAATCATTACTCCATTAGCTCCCGCGATTTTTAGCCGATGAAGGATATAATTTTCTGTCTCTTCCTTAGTTAAAGGAGAAATATGATAATATACACTTATTCTTTGCTTAAGTTGTTCCAACCTTTTTAAATTAAGAATCTCTCGCAATTCTGGTTGTCCCATAAGAATAATCTGTAATAATTTTTCTTTATCTGTTTCTAAATTAGAAAGCATCCTTACTTCTTCAAGTGTAGAAAAACTGAGATTCTGTGCTTCGTCAATTAAAACAACTACATTGAAACCCAACATTGCTTGCTCAAGAAGATAATTATTCAGACAAGATAAAAGTCGCACCTTAGACCATCTATCTTTAAAAGGTACCTCCAAGTCCTCAAGTATCGCCATGATCATCTGTTTGGGGGTAAGAAAAGTATCGGTAATTAAAACTACTTTTGTTCCTTTATCAAGCTTGTTTAAAAGAGTATGCCACACGGTAGTTTTCCCTGAGCCTATTTCTCCGGTAATTACTGCAAATCCTTTCTTTTCGTTAATAGCATAAATCAGGCAATTTAAAGCCTCTGTATGTTTCTCACTGGGAAAGAAAAACTTAGCATCAGGAGTAACTCCAAAAGGTTTCTCTTTTAATCCATAGAAATCTTCATACATTTTTAAATCCTAACATGAGCAATGATAAAAACTATTGAAGAGGCCAAAAGAATTCCTAAAATAATAAATAAAATAATTATTCTCACTTTACCTCTTTGTCTTTTTAACTCCTGAAGAGTTAACATTTTAGAGATGCTTCCTAAAACAGGATAACCAAAATATTCTTTAAGTTCCTGACTACTTCTAAAAGAGGTATCTGAGTATTCTAAAAGATATACACACCCTAAACCAACCATGCCTCCCAGAAGCAGACCTAAAAAATTAAGTTTTAGCTTGTCAGGTTTAACGGGAATTAGAGGCAGACGCGCCGGTTCAATTACTCTAAATTTAGTTCTATCTCCTGAATTATCTAATCTTTCGGTAATTTTTGCTGATTCTAAACGTTCCAGAAGCATAGCATAGATTTTCTCATTAATTGTTTTATCACGAGTTAAACGTATCAATTCCTCCTGCTGGCGAGGCAGAGAATCAGCAATAGCAACATAAGTTTTCGGATCCACCCCTGCTTTTTTAGCTAATTCTTGGATATAGTAGTTTCTTTTCTTCTTAAGAGAATTTATTCTTCTTTTTAATTCTTTTATACGTGGGTGTTCTTCGGTACAATCTACAGAAGCAATTACTAATTCTGCCTCCAGCTCAGCTATTTTTTTATTTATCTGTGCCAATGTGTTTTCCTCTTTAGAAAAAACACCACTTCCATATACTTCTTTAAACTTCCTTAATGCCGCTTCTGACTTATCCAATTTATTTTTATAAATAGCCAATTGTTCCTTTATAAAGTCAATTGCAGATTCGGTATCTTCTATTTGAGAAGAGATATTTCTTTCAATAAGAATATCACAAAGGGTATTTACTAATTTCTGAGTGCTTTTAGGGTTTTCTCCTTCATAAGAAATCACCACCACTTCATTTGATTTCATCCTTAAATTAATATTTTTGCGAATACGAAAGATGAGTTTTTCCAATTCCAGAGGTGATTTTATATTTTTAGTCAGACCTAATCTTTCTACTAATTGAAAAAGCCGAGGCCAGGCAAGAATTTCTTCCTTTAATGCATTTAGTTTTTCTTTTGGGGTGGTAGACACTGCTAAATTTTTAAGAAGAGGATTCATAACTTTTTTCTCTTCAATTAATATTACTGCCTGAGCGCGATAAATTTTGGGAAGAAAATAACTACTTATAAGAAAAGAAAAATAAATTACTATCAAAGGAAAAAGGAAAAACCATTTGCGTCTTAAAAGGATATATAAGTACTCCTGAAGATTAATTTTTTGCTTCTTCTCCATCTTACCTCCTTATCTATTCCGATCAATCAAATCATCTACTACTGCAGCTCGGGTTAAAGGAGAAAGTAAATTCCCCAATGCTTTATTAATCTCGCTGGGAACGGTTGCTGGAACTACTACTAAATCTCCCGGAGTTAAAGTAACATTTTCTTTTAATATTCCTTTATAAAGAAGTTTATAAAGATCTACTTTTTTATAGACTGGCTTTTCTTTATCCGGTTTAATAACATATACTCTTCGCAGTGCTGCGGTATCTTTAAGAAGTCCTGCTGCAATTATTGCGTCTCGCAGGCTGACTTTATCTCCCATCATAGGGTATTTACCGGGTCTGTTCACCTCTCCCAATATATATACAAACTTACTGCGATACTCCAAAATAGCCACACTTACCTCTGGTATCTTTATATATTTCTTAAGCTTTTCTATAAGAACCTTCTTTAATTCTTCCTTAGTAAGTCCTTCTGCTTTTATATCTCCCACAAATCTATATTGAATATCTCCATCCGGTCCAATAACAAATTTACCGCTAAACTCAGGCTGATTTCTTACTATAATCTCTATAACATCCCCTTTTCCTAAGGTATAAACTTCTCCCTCTCCAATAGGGGATATTCTTTTTTCTTCTTTTTGTTTTTTCTCATCTACCTTTTTAGCTTCTTGAGAAAAAGCGAGCAAACTTCCTGTAATTATCAAAATTATAAATATTTTAATCCTTTCCATCGCTCCTCCTTCTTTGTCTAATCTTAATTTATAAAATAGCATTTTTCATGCCAGTTTTTATATATTTTGGAAAGAAATGATCGTAGAAAATTGATTTTAGTTCAGCTACAGAAGAAATTGAGTCTAATTTTTTAAACAATATGTAGAAAATATAAACACCAAATCGGGGGAGTGGGACTTGAACCCACGACCTCAACGTCCCGAACGTTGCGCGCTAGCCAATCTGCGCTATCCCCCGAGGTGGGCTTTAAGAAGATAGTCAAATTCAATATTTAACCTATCGCCGATTCTTTTCTCTTTTAAATTAGTATGCTGAAAAGTAAAAGGAATAATATCTACAGAAAATGAAGAAGATAATTTCTTTTGGATAGTTAAACTTATTCCTTCAACAGCAATTGAGCCCTTTTCAATAACATATTTTCTAAATTCCTTTGGATATTCTATCTCAAACACATAATTTTTCCCCCGTCGAATATTTCTTATTCTCCCTTCACAATCTATATGCCCTAAAACAAAATGTCCGCCTATTTTATCTTGCAATCCTAAAGAAGGTTCTAAATTAACTAAGGAATTTATTTTTAATCTTTTTAAATTTGTGTTTTCCAAGGTTGTTTTTATAACTTCAAAAAATAATAAACTATTTTTCTTCTCTGTTAAAGTCAGGCACACACCATTTACAGAAATACTATCAGAAATATTACTTTCAGAAAATATAACTCGAGAAAAAATACATAGTTTCCACAAGCCTGTCTTTTTTTCTATTTTTTTCACTTTCCCTACCTCTTTTATGATTCCCGTAAACATTTCCAATGAAAAATCTAAACCTAATTTGTTTTTAAGAAAATATAACCCAAAAACCGAAATCTATACAAATCCTTTCTATCTCTCTTATCTATTTTATAACTTCAGCAAAATTCTCTTTATCCATCTCAGCTTTTTCACTTTTTCGCAAAAGTGAAATTTATCTTTTTGTTTTTTCACTAATCCGCTTTTTTCTTAAATTTATCAACTCTATCAACAATTTGTTATAAATATGTTTTGTCAGGTTGCAATCTATAAAATACAAACCTTCTACTTCTTCTACTCTCTACAAGATACACTTTCTCAAGAATTTTTAAATTACGGCAGCAAGTAGCCATAGGTATTCTCAATTTTTCTGACAATTCCTCTATTGTATGCTCTTTATTATCCAACAACAGTTCTACAATCTTAATTCTTGTCTGATTAGCTACCCCTTTAAACAACTGTAACAAATAATCCACAAATTTTAATTATAGCAGAATTTCACTTTTTCGCAAAAGTGAAACTCTGTTGCAAAAACTACTGCCTATCTAAAAAGAAAGTTTGTTTTTACAAATTATTTCTATATTCCTTAGTTCAACCTCGTAGGTTGAATAGGATGGATTCACCACACATAGTATCCAGAATCTAAGAGTTCTGCTTAGCTATATTTTTTGACGAAGTTGGGCTTGAGCATCAATAACATCACGATTCACTCTTTCAATACACCTCTTTACCTTTTTTCTAAAATCTTCTTTTATTGCACAAGATGTAAGAATCTCTCTTAATACTTGAATGCTCATTCTAAAATAACGAACGATCTCCCCCTCATCTAATGAGCAAAAATGGTCCAGTTTATAAAAACGAACGCCCTCCATCCAGGCACACGCAGCTTCACTAATGTGGAAATAAAACTTTTTGCTTAAGGGATAAATACGAAATTTTCTTTCTTTTCTATGAATATCTTTTATAAGCCTGTCTGTTTCTTTCTTTAATCTTTTAATTCTCTTACTTAATTTTGGCTTTCTTTCTCCTTTCCGAGGCTCATATACTAAAGAAGAGATAAGAACAAAAAGGGTATTTTCCTCAAGGGTTTCTAAAATCCCCCTCTCATATAATTCTCCTATTGGCAATTCAAAACTATATACACGAGAAGCTAATTCCGCTTTCCAACTAATTTCTTCTTCAATAATATACTTCATATCTTTTAAAAGAGAAATTTTTCTTTTTAACAATTCTAAAGTCTGCTTTCTTTGAAAAGGATCTTTCTGGTAAAAATGGAAAGAGGAAGGATAAATAGAAGTTAACGCCTCTTCTTTTTTTAATTGATAAAGATTCAACAATGTAGCATAACAACTATTCAACTGACTTGTTATCGGTTCATATTCTCCGTAAATTACTCTTTCTATTGAAGTAAGATCAACCTTATAAGGATTAATCTTTAAAAATACAAACCCTTCTTTATCCATTCCTCGTCTTCCTGCCCGGCCTGCCATCTGATAAAAATCACGTGTCTTTAAATATTGAGGAAAGTGTCTATAATATTTAACAATTGTATCAAAGATTACACTTCTTGCAGGCATATTTATTCCTAAAGCAAAGGTTTCTGTGGTAAAGATAAGTTTTATAAGACCGAAGGAGAATAATCTTTCAATGATTTCTTTTAAAGTAGGCAGAAGTCCAGCATGATGGTAAGCTATTCCTCTTTTTATCAAAGGATAAAGATAATTCAAGTGGGAGCTTTTGATTCTAAACTTTTCTATTAATTGAGAAAAAAAAGTAGTAATTTCTTTTTTTTCTTTATTATTCAAAAAATCAAAAGAAAACACTTCCTGTGCTAAATCTTCACAGCGTCGACGAGAGAAAGAAAAATAAATACAGGGTAAAGCATTTTGGTTACGTAAATAGTTTATAAGTGTGGAAAGTTTATTACGCCTAATAGGATAGCCATTTAATTTTTTAAAAATAGGAGTTTTTTTTAACTTCTTAAAACTAGAAAATATTTGATTATTGCATTGAAAATAGAAATGTAAAGGGACAGGTCTTTTTTTCTCAATTACTGCTCTTACCGGATGAGAATGAATTGAAGCAATCCAATCTACAAATTCTTCTATATTAGGAATGGTAGCACTTAAAGCTAAAATTCTCATATGTTTGGGTAGAAGAATTATCGATTCTTCCCAAACCGTTCCTCTCTCAAAATCAGAAAGATAGTGAATCTCATCAAAAATTATCCATTCTTTTTTCTCCAATTTTTGAGGAGAGGTTAAAATATTGTTTCTAAAAATTTCTGTAGTCATAATCAAGATAGGAGCAGAAGAATTTATACTTACATCTCCAGTCAAAATTCCCACTTTTTCAGCGTAATTTTGAGAAAACTCTCTAAACTTTTGATTACTTAAAGCTTTTATAGGAGCAGTATACACAACTTCTCTGCCTTCTTTAAGGCATTTCTCAAGAATATATTCCGCAATTAAAGTTTTTCCTGCCCCTGTAGGAGCGGATACTATTACCGAATAACCTTTCTCGATCAGCTCTATCGCCTCCTTCTGAAATCTATCTAATTTAATATTTTTTTTCACTCTATTAATGAATAGGCCTGTATTCATACTTTCAATCGTTATTTTTTCCCATCTTAATCATTTTAACCCAATTGAAACTAAATTCAATGTTTTACCGTCTAAAGATTGCGTCCCCAAAATTGATATAACTCCAACCCCTTTTTAACTCCTTAAAAAACTAATTTAATCAAACCCGAGGTGTAATTTCAAACCCGACGTGTAATGAGATTTGGTAAGTAGGATAAGGATTCTTAAAAACTGCGACCATAACTTGACATTTTAT
>Ga0164318_10000329_pt1 | contig 34573 bp, 31 predicted proteins | sample GuaBasSedimGuay9_FD_113734 | JGI IMG/M metagenome (GOLD analysis project Ga0164318, IMG submission 113734) | Subseafloor sediment microbial communities from Guaymas Basin, Gulf of California, Mexico - Guay9, Core 4571-4, 0-3 cm | ecosystem: Environmental > Aquatic > Marine > Hydrothermal vents...
AGCCTATGTGCTCCGCCACAGCAAAGGGGTCTCAATCTTGAAAAAAAAGCTCCAGCAGGGCCAGATCGGAGAGGTGAAGATGGTCACCTGCGTGTCTGGACAGGATTTTCGCCAATTCCGCCCCGACTATCGACAGATCTACTACGCCAAGAAGTCTATGGGCGGTGGATGTATCCTCGATGCCCTGAGCCACTTGGTCAATCTTGTGGAGATGTTTCTTGGAAAAGAGAAACAGGTGTGCGCCATGTATGATCGGCTGGAGCTCACTGGTGTTGAATGCGAGGACTCCGCGGCCCTTATCTGCCGCTTCCAGGGGGGAGAGATCGCCTCTTTCGCTATGAACCAGTTTCAGAAGCCGAATGAGACCCTTCTGCAATTCATCGGAACCCAGGGGAATCTGATATGGGACAGCACGGGCAAGCAGGTGCGGTTCTGCAACACCAGTGAGAACATCTGGCAGCTCGAAAGGTATGAGGAGGAGCGGGACCAGCAGTTTATCGCACAAGCAAACAATTTCCTGGATGCAATTGAGGGCAAATGCCGAATTGCTTGCACCTTGGAGGACGGCGAGCAGACATTAAGGGTATCTATGGCAGCCTTGGAGTCGGGGGAAAAGGACAAGATGGCCGAGATGGGAGATGTCCCCAGAGCGTCAGGATAACTCACCACAGAGACACGAAGGCCGCACAGATACGATAAGTTAAGGTCGTATTCTGTCTTTCTCTGAGTTCTTTGCGTCTTCGTGGTTAAATGGATTGACCGAACGATTGAGAACCACTATGCGAAATGCCAGAGCCTACGTAATACGGGAGGAGCAGAATGGTAAAAGCAGCAGCAGCAAAAGCGGACATCACACCCCCGGTGGGTGTTCCACTGGATGGAAATGTTAGGGATAAAAATTCCCGGGGGATTCACGACAGCCTCTTTGCCAAAACCTTGGTATTGGCCGATGGGGAAGAAACGGTTGCCGTTGTTGCCTGCGACTTAGTTGGGCTCAGTTCCGATCTCGTCGAGCAAGCCCGCCAGCTCATAGAAAAAAGCACCGGGATAAAGGGTGAAAATGTGCTCATAAGTGCCACACACACCCATTCCGGGCCAGCAGTATTGGGTCTTCTTGGTCCCAAGGTGGACGAAAGTTACCTGGAAATATTAGCTCAGAAAATAGCTGGTGCAGTCTATATGGCTCAGAACAACCTTCAAAAAGTGAGTATCGGAGTCGGCAGGGGAACAGTGGAGGGCATATCCTTCAACCGAAGGATCAGGATGAAGGACGGAAGTATCCGGATGAACTGGGAGGGCCTCCCTGAGGCCGAGATTGAAGGCCCAGCCGGTCCCATTGACCCAGAAGTTGGTGTGGTCAGAATCGACGACAAGGAAGGAAATCCCATAGCGTTCCTGATAAATTTCGCTTGCCATGCCGCAGTGTTAACCGGAGACAATCTTCTAATCTCCGCCGATTATCCAGGATACACAACACGTATGGTGGAGCAGATTTGCCCCGTTAGATGGGGACTATCTGACGGGGGTTACCCAGGGACAGTGGCCCTGTTCACCAATGGTGCCGAAGGAAACATCAACCATATAGATGTACACAATCCCCTGCAAACCTTGAGAATAAGAGGATTCAAGGAGGCAGAGAGAATAGGGAGAATATTGGGTGGAGAAGTAGTGAAGGTGATAGAGAGAATAAAGCCGGAGGAGTTGGCAAAGGTGAGAAGTGTCTCTCAGAAAATTGAACTTCCACTAAGAGAGATAAGTGAAGCGGAATTACAAAGGGCCAGGGAGGTAGTGGAGGCATCGCCGGGAAAGAAGCTTTTCTTGGTTGATGGGGTGCCAGAGGAGATATATGCCCGGGAGCTCCTAAAACTGAGCCAGTATAAGGGCAAGTCGGCACTCACTGAGGTGCAGGTGATCACTCTGGGCGATAAAGCTGCTTTGGTAGGAATTCCCGGAGAGATGTTTGTGGAGCTAGGGCTTGAGATCAAGCGGAATTCAAAGTTCCCTTACACTTTTGTCCTCGGGCTGGCAAACGATTATGTGGGTTATATCCCCACCTCAGCGGCATTTGACGAGGGCGGATATGAGGTCAAAACCGCCTCCTGGAGCAAATTCGACCGCAGAGCAGGGGAGATTCTGGTAGAAAGCGTTCTGGATATGCTGGGAGAAGACCTGTGAGTACCAGGGGAATTTACTTATCTTGCACCGCATCTGCCAATGGTGCCAATCGACAGAAGTAGTTTCAAACAAAATGGGTCTAAACCTTACGCACCGGAGGACGAATTTGATGTGGGCTCTTGGCAGCTTCGGGCTTCAGTAGAATAGCACCGTTGGCTATTATCGGGTCTGCTTCTGAAAAAAGCGACACCTCACCGCGTACAATTCAACGGTTCTGTTGACCCTACGTGTCAACCGACAGAAAGACAACACTTGTTCTGCTGGCGGATAATGTTAGCCACTGATTCATTGGCCGCTTCAAACATCCCCTCACTGAATACGTCTGATGCACAACGGGCTGTATGGTGTTTCAAGGTTGGCAAAGTATACTTGAAGCGTAACATCTCCATCAACGCGAAATGTTACGCTTGTATTTCGGAGCCGAAGGGGCACCATCTCGTAAAGTGTCACTCTTGCTTTTCTTCCACCCTTTATCACTCTCCCTGTGAGGTCAGTATATGTGCCTTGAATACGATTCCAGTTTAAGACGTCCTCTTCTTTTATGTTAAGTTCTCTCATCAGCTCCTTTGCTTCAGTGTACTCAAGAGGAAACACAAATTTCTGAAGCGGATCCCATCCTTGGACTTGAATGACGATACTCAGGTATCCCTTCCTGCTATACGGCCACGATTCGGCCGGGACGTCGAGCCTGACAAATATTCTGCCGTCGCTCCAGCCGGGGTAAGTGCTATGGACACAGGTGGTTAAGCAGCAGACCAGTAGAATTAAGATGAGGGAAAACGGCCTCGTGCCCAGTTTTTCTCTCCTCTCGTTTCGGCTGGAGTCTTTCTTCATAGGACGGATTCACCTCTGCTCAACAAATTCCCGCCTCACAGCAAACAGGTTAGCGACAGACTGACAACGATACTTATGCCATAGCGAAGGCAACGTCGCAACTACAGCTAACTTAAGTTCTCCGCAGAACCAAATACTTGTTAGGCCATAGAACCAATCAGGGGGTGAATAGGTAGGAAAGAGATACTATTTGGCAGACTTTGAGCTGAATTGCAAAACAAATTCTCTCTGGGCAGCGTTCTCTAAGGTTCCAATTCTATCTATGGCCTGCTGAGCAGCCATCCCTCGGTTGACCAGATAGAGAGCCAACATTAGACCTGTCCTGCCAAGACCAGCAGCACAGTGGACAAGAACCGGCTTGCCTCTTTGGTCGATCTGTTCCTCAGTGAATTTAAGGAACTCCCTCACCTGTTCTGGTGTTGGGACATCTCCATCTTTGACGGGTAAGACCAGGCGCTCGATTCCCAGGCGCTTAAGCGCAAGAGAAAGCTGAATGGGAAGCCTCTCCAAAGAGACAACAGCCCTTATCCCTTGTTTACATAGCCAATCTATGTCCGCCTTCTCTACAGGCTTAGCAGATCCGGCAATTCTGCCTTTCTCTATCCACTTGAAGGTCGATTCTATCATCAACTCTCTGTTTTTCTGAAAGCAGCTTCTCTTTTTTCCGCCCGGTCAGCCATCTGTAGAGCGGCGATTAGTTCATCCATATCTCCCTGGAGTATCTGATCTAACTTATGCAGGGTGAGGTTTATTCTGTGATCGGTCACTCTGTTTTGGGGAAAATTGTAGGTGCGTATTTTGGCGCTCCGGTCTCCAGAGCCTACTTGCAGTTTCCTGTCCTGGGATATTTCTTCCTGCAATTCTCTTCGCGCCCTGTCCTGAAGTCTGGCTCGCAGTATCTTAAGGGCCTTGGCCTTGTTCTTATGCTGTGACCTCTCGTCCTGGCATTGGACTGCCAGCCCGGTGGGGATGTGGGTTATTCTAACCGCTGAGTCAGTGGTGTTGACGCTCTGCCCCCCTGGTCCAGAGGAACGGAAAACTTCTATCTTAAGCTCATCTGGATTGAGCTGAACCTCAACCTCTGGTGCTTCCAGTAAGACAACCACTGAGGCTGCTGAGGTATGGATTCTGCCAGCTGACTCGGTAACTGGAACCCGTTGTACGCGATGGACGCCGCTCTCATACTTTAGTTTTCCGTACGTCCCCTTGCCCGAGACAGCAAAGATGATCTCCTTGAACCCACCTAAGCTGGTAGGAGTGGAACTTAAGGGTTCTACCCGCCAGCCCTTTCGATCTGCATACCTGCAATACATTCGGTACAGATCGCCAGCAAACAGACCGGCTTCCTCCCCACCTGTGCCCGCTCGGATCTCCAGTATGCAGTTCTTCTCGTCATTCGGATCCTTGGGAATCAGAAGTTCCTGCAATTGCTCCACAAGCTTCTGTTTCTCTTCCCTTAGCGCTTGGATTTCGACCCTCGCCAGCTCCAACAGTTCAGGGTCTTCAGAACCATCCGAACGGCTAAGAATTCTCTCTGCTTCCTGAAAATCCCTGAGCACGGCTTTGTACCGGCGGTAGAGAACCACAGCCTCAGCCAGTTCCTCGTGTTCTTTAGCCAGCGCACGATAGCGCTCCCTCTGTTTCATTAGCTGGGAGTCGGCCAGTAGCTGTTCTATCTCTAAGTATCGCTTCTCTATCTCTTCCAGTTTCTCAAACAATATATCTCGCCTTCTGCCTACTAAAGGTCTTTCCGCCCAGTTTCTGACAACACAATTGAGCTAGATTTATGGCTCTGATGCTTTGTGGACTGGGATTTACGAACGAACTACCCCTCTGTACGGTCTTCTGAGATCTTGTTCTGAGGCAGACCATATTTTTTCTGGAACTTCTCCACCCTGCCAGCGCTGTCCACTAACTTCTGGGCCCCGGTGTAAAAAGGATGGCATTTCGAGCATATCTCCACCCGCATCTTTTTCACCGTGGATCTAGTCTTAATCGTGTTGCCGCAACTGCAGGTGATAGTGGCCTCTTCGTACTTGGGATGGATACCTTCTTTCAATTGAACGTCTCTCCTTTCATTTTGTAGAAAGTTTAAACTCTGCCATAAAGACCGCAGAACGCCTTAAGGGCGATGGATGAATTCCCCTGCTTAGACTACACTGACCCTGGTTATACCCCGGCCGGTTTTCTCAAAACGAACCTTGCCAGCAACCAGGGCAAACAGGGTATCATCTCCACCTCTGCCCACATTGATGCCAGGGTGAATCTTAGTGCCCCTCTGTCTGACCAGAATAGTACCAGGGGAGACGAACTGTCCGCCAAACCTCTTGACTCCCAAGCGCTTGGCGTGACTTTCCCTGCCGTTTCGAGAGCTACCCATTCCTTTCTTGTGTGCCATAGCTGTTCACCTCCTCAGTTTTCTCCTAGATGGATATCTTCGATTAGGATTTCGGTGTAGTGCTGCCTGTGTCCTTTTTTGCGCCGGTAGTTCTTTCTTCGTTTCATCTTAAATACCGTAATCTTCTCTCCCTTTCCATGGGAAAGGACTTTTGCTTCTACGGTTGCGTTGGGTACAGTGGGGCTGCCTACCACTTTCTTCTCGTTGTCTGAGACCAAGAGAACCTCTGGAATACTGATTCTCTCCCCTATTGGTATATCCAGCCTGGGCACACGAATCTGCTGCTGTTTTTCCACCTTGTACTGAAAACCAGCTAATTTCACTACTGCATACATAAGCACTCCCTCTGTTTGTGTACTTTCGAAATTTCACTCTGAGACTAGAAAGTCGCTCCTCCGCTCTAACCGTTGTCTCCCTTTTCGGCCTGTCGTAGTTGCCGAAGTTTCCGGACTTCGGCGTATTGTTAGCCAGCCCCGAGAGACTCGCCTACGAAGTAGATTGCCAAGCGTCGCTTAAGCTTAAGAGTCAAAAATCGCAAAATTGAAGAGCTTTTTTAACTTCTTGAAATATCTGGATCAGGGTTCATACCTTAAACTGTTCTGTCAGGTCCTCTCCTGTCTTAGCTGACAGAAAGCGGTACTGTTCTATAGCCAATTCGGGGGTGGAAACCAAGTCAATCTTAGCCTTGGTCGATTTTTTCAGCAATTTCAATCGGGCTTCGTCTTTCTCCGAGAGGTACTCAGCCACTAAGGGGTGTACTTGCAGAATCAGGTTTTTCTCTGCGGAGGCTGCCTGTGCCCTTCTGAGCCATCTCTCAATCTTGGTAACTGTGGTGTCCCGGCCTTGAACTCTTCCAATCCCATTGCAAACAGGGCAGGGTTCGCTGAAAGTGTAAAGCAGGCTGGGACGAACTCTCTGCCGGGTCATCTCCACCAGACCAAACTCGCTCATAGGGAGCACATTTGTTCTGGACCTGTCTTTCTCCAAGGCTGCTACTAACTCTTCCCACACTTTTTTCCTGGCCCTTGCCGAAGCCATATCGATAAAATCTATAACAATAATTCCTCCGATGTCACGCAACCTAAGCTGTCTGGCAATCTCCTGGGCCGCCTCCAGGTTTATCTCCAGAGCCGTCTTTCCCTGGTCTGTCTGGCCCACATATCTGCCACTGTTCACATCAATAGTCACCAAGGCCTCAGTGTGGTCGATGATCAAATAGGCTCCCTTTTTCAACCACACTCTCCTATCCCACGTTTTTTCTATCTCTTGCTCTATCTTGAAGGCATCGAATATGGGGACCTTTTCGTCGTACAACTCAACTCTGGAACACAACTGGGGAGAAACGGAACGAAGATAAGCTACAATCTGTTTATGTTCCCGCTTAGAATCTACGACTACCCGATCGACATCATCGGTGAACAGATCTCTGATGAGACTGGAGGTCATCCCCATCTCTCGGTGAAGCAGAATCGGAGCTTCAGTCTTCTGAGCTCGTTTATAAACCTTGTTCCAGACCTTAAGAAGATTTCTTATGTCTCCTTCCAGCTCGGTCTTCCCCTTTTTCTTGGCAACAGTCCTCACGATAACTCCAAAGCCGTCAGGCTTTACCTCTTGCGCTATTTTCCTCAGACGTCTTTTCTCCGTCCAGTCAGCAATTTTCCTGGAAACTCCAACCCGGTCATCGTTGGGCAAAAGTACAGCAAATCTTCCTGGCAGAGACACCTCTGTAGTCACTCGTGGGCCCTTGGTGCCGATGGGTTCCTTGGTAATCTGTACAATGATCTCCTGTCCCTGTTGGAGGTGTTGCCCGAATGCCCGCGTCCGAGGTCGCTCTGCATCCACTTCAAAATCGAATATGTGACCCTCTTCTACCTCACCCAGGGGCAGAAATGCGCTCTTCTCTAAGCCAATGTCGACAAACGCCGCTTGCATTCCGGGCAAAACCGACTCGACCACTGCCTTGTAGATGTTACCGAGCGTCCTCTGTTTCTCCGGCCGCTCTACTAAAACCTCCATAACTTTCTGGTCTTCCAGAATGGCGATACGAGTCTCATAGACGCCGACATTGATTATTATCTCAGTAGACAAATCTATATCACTTCCATTGGACTAATAAGTTCGCCATTTCTATTCGCATAGAGAGCAGTGCGACTGATATCCAGGGAGAAGACCCTCTCCCAAGGCCAACCGAGCAGAGACTTCAGCACCTCTGTGGGGCGGACGTCGTTATCGCTTCCGGTCAGAAGCAGCATCCGAAGCATAGGAATACCTGCAGGGGAGAAAAGCAGCGAAATTCCCTTCGTGCCGGCTTTTATATTCACTTCCTTAACGGTCCCTCTCCTCTCGCGCTGAAAACAGAGGATTTCAGCACTTTCGAACTTCTTGATTGCCTGTTTCAGCTCCTCGATATCCATTTCTGCTCCTATCTTGACGGTGTACTCGGCTAACTTTATTATCTTGTTCAAGGACTCTGCTTTGCCAAAGATAGGCCTCTCCTCCAAGATATCCAGTCCTGTAGGCAATATCAAGCTCAGCTCATCTTTGACACTCTCCAAAAAGGGGCGTTCAAACTGAAGGTCCACATACTCAGCGCTGCTGGTTATTCCCAGACTCAAAGGTGGTCCAAAAGATATTTTGGGACGTGGGTGAAACCCCCGAGAGTAATCAATAGGAATTTGGGCCATCCTCACAGCTCGATGGAACACCTCCACCAAATCCAGATGCCCCAGGAACTTCAGTTGCTGTCTCTTAGCATATTTGAGTCTCACTCTGGTTTTGGCTACCTGGACAAAGCTCGTTTTCCTCTTTCTCCTCCGTCCAAACAGTGCAGCCTCTTTTGCCTGCTCTCGCGTGCCAGGGCTCTCGGTTGTCCCCTGAGAGGTAGAAACAAGCCTCTGCTTCTCTCTTAATTGGATAGGAAGCCCGCATCCCACACAGCCGGTCCGACAGTCGGGAGTCTGCTCCGGAATGGAGGCCTTTTCTCGCTCCTTCTTCAGGAACTCCTTTGTCACTCCTGGAGAGATATGGTCCCAAGGCAATGGCGCGTCAAATGGCCTTGCTTCCACTTCCCTGCGAGGGTCAATACCTGCTTTTTGAAAGGCCTCCATCCAGCGCTGGAAATCGAAGGAATCAGTCCAGGCGTCGAACTTGGCCCCATGCTTCCATGCCTCCCACAAAACCTGGGACATTCTTCTGCCTCCTCGTGCAAAAACCGCCTCTATGAAGGAGACCTCTGGTTCTCTCCATTTCAGTCGCACATTCTTCCAGCGGATACGGTCTCGCAGGTAGTAAGACTTTTTCCTGAGCTGCTCGAGGTTGTCCTGAGCATCCCACTGGAAAGGGGTGTGGGGTTTTGGAGAAAAGGGAGAGATACTGAGATGTAGTCCTTTCCCTCGGTGACGTCTGCCGATGTATACGATCTTTCTGACCAGCTCCACTATTCCATCTAAGTCTTCATAGGTCTCGGTGGGAAGACCGATCATAAAATAGAGTTTGACCGACCCCCAGCCTGCGGAGTAAGCAGTTTTGATGGTCTCCAGAAGCTCTTTTTCATCCAGGTTCTTGTTGATCACCTCTCTCAGCCTCTGAGTTCCAGCCTCAGGGGCGAAAGTGAGGCCGGCCTTGCGAATCCCCTGAATCGACTGGGCCAGCTTCAGGGTAAAATTGTCCATCCGGATAGAGGGAAGTGAGAGGGTCAATTTCCTGGAAACCAGCAAAGAGCTGAGCTGGGAGAGAAGCTCCTCCAGCCCGCCGTAATCAGATGTAGAAAGCGATAGCAATGACACCTCCTCCCAGCCAGAGGCGTCGATCCCCTGCCTGATCTGTTCTACCAGGTCGGCCACCGGTCTCTCTCGCACCGGCCGATAGGTCATTCCCGCACTACAGAAACGGCATCCACGGGTACACCCCCTCATAATCTCCACCGACAGGCGGTCGTGAGTGATCTGGGTCAGAGGCACCAGAGGGCGGGAGGGATAATTCTCGTTCTTCAGATCGGCAACTCTGGCCGAGATCTGCTCAGGGGCGGCGGGAACGATAGGAAAAATCCCCTTGAAGCTACCTTCATTGTTGTAATCTGCCCGATAAAGAGAGGGGACATACACCCCTTCTATTGCTGCCAGTTGCTTGAGTCTCTCAGGTCTTCCTGCCCCTTTGGTTGTCTCGAGCGAGTCGATGATTTCTCCTATTACCTCTTCGCCATCACCGATGACAAAGGCATCGAAAAAATCTGCCAAAGGTTCTGGATTAAAAGCACAAGGCCCACCCCCTAAGACCAGAGGGTCCTGCTCACCCCTCTGCTTTGCCCACAAGGGTATCCCCGCCATATCCAGCATATTAAGAACATTAGTGTAATTCAATTCGTGCTGAAGGGTGAACCCCAGCGCGTCGAAATCACGAAGCGGAGTAGCTGATTCTAGAGAGAATAGCGGAATTGCCTTCTGCCGCATGAGCCTTTCCATATCTGGCCAGGGGGCAAATGTCCTTTCAGCCACCACATCCGGCCGTCTGTTAACGACATGGTAAAGAATATGAAAACCGGTATAGGATTGGCCAATCTCGTACACATCTGGGAAAGCCAGCACCAGCTTGGTCTTCATCAGAGAGTGATTCTTGCGGATGACGTTTAACTCATTGCCCAGATACCTTGCTGGTTTGGATACTAACGGCAGAACCTCCTCTATTCTCCCTCTCAAATCGCTCATATCTTCAGGGTTCTCAGATGAGGTTTCGTGAAAGCTGTTTTCCCTTCTGGAGGGCTTTTTCGTTAAGTTCCAGCAACCCCCATCGCCTCCGGGGTAACACAGATTTAAGGCTCTGAATAACTGTAGGCAGGGCGACAATCTCGGTCTTTCCAACTAGAAAACCCAGCATAACCATATTTGCCACCCGCAGATCTCCCAGCTGGCTGGCAAGTTCAGTGGCCTGGACTCTGAATACCTCCAGATCACTGCGCTCAGGGGCATATGAAACTAATGACTGGTTGACAAAGACCTTGCCCCGAGAAACAATCTGAGGTTCGAACTTTACCAGTGACGGTTCGTTCATTGCCACCAAGATATCCGGCCGGGCCACTACCGGGGAGGCAACTTCCTCAGAGGAGATGACGACAGAGCAATTAGCAGTCCCCCCTCGCATCGCCGGTCCATAAGATGGGAAGAAGGTAACATGTTTCCCTTCTTCCATTCCGGCGTGGGCCAGAAGGGTTCCCATCAGGACAACCCCCTGGCCGCCGTGACCTGCGATGATCAGTTTAGTCTCCATAATGATAGAACTCTGCTAAGTGTTGAGAACTTGAAGACCTCAGATTAGACAATCACCGGGTCGCCTTTTCCGCTGTTCAAACCTAGCTCTGCGTTGCACATAGGGAGGCGGTAGATTACATTCCTCAACTGTATTTTTTTGACCCCAAAGTCGAGCATTTCTGAGGAAAATATGCTCATATCCTTATGTTCCCGGAACACCCTGGCATAACCAATATCTTCCAAATCTACGGCGAAGATTGCCTCGCTCAGTTTTCTCGCTAATATACTATGAATGAAATGGTTATGGTTTTGTCTCCTTTATCTTCCTTTCAACTAAATCAATGGCACTTTTAGCAAGATGCATTGCCTCCTCAGCTTCCTGGGGATCATCAAAATATTGTGAAGGCACGCCTCCAGGAAGTCCATTGGGATAGCGAGTGGGAATGTAGTACCTGTCCAGTTTCTTGGCAGGCACGATCTGTTCAAAATCCGGGTCAATTTCAAGTGCCATCTTCGATAACTCACCTATAGAATGAGTATAAAAGACCTCGACAGATTTGACTTTCAGGTAAAGATATGCTTTAAGAGCTTTCTCTGTCGCCTGTTGGAAATGGAAAAGGGCAAGATAGAATCTTCCTCTCTTTCTCAACTCGTCTGCATCTTCAAACTCGTCCGTTGCCTGGGTGAACCACCTTATGGATTCCTCTTCATATGCTCTTTTCATAAACGACTCTTCCTGAGTTTACTATCATCTGTAAGAAGCTACTTATTGGAAGTTTCTCTTTGAACTCTTTCAAGTTATAGACAATAATGTCAGAGGCAATTTCTCGTTCCACGGCCCCATAAACCAACTTCATCCATTCTTTCCCACTCATTGTAGACGGCATAATTACAAGCAAATCCAAATCACTATATACGTCTATATTTCCCTCAGCAAGTGAGCCAAAAAGGATAATTTTTAATGCACCGATGTTTCTCAATTGACCTACAATTGAATCTAATGAAGCCTGTAGTTTTTTCTCTCTCTCCCTCTTTCTTCGCAGAATTTCCTTGACCTTGGACATTAGGAATTGCTCACTTAGTTTTTGGCTCTCTTTTTGGGGTGTCGTCAATCAAGACTTCATTCTTATCCTCTGGGGTTTTAAACTCCCCCAGGGGGAAGTAAGAGATCATCTTCTCTTCAATCCACTTCATTGCGTCCACCGGATTCAGACCCCAGTTGGTTGGACAGGGCGAGAGCACCTCTACCATCGAGAAACCCAACTTCCCCATCTGAACTTCAATTGCCTTGCGGATGGCTTTTTTGGTCTTTCTCACATTTGCTGGAGAACTCACCGTAGTTCGCACCAGGTAGGCAGCACCGTCCAAAGTGGCCAGGAGCTCACACAGACGCAGCGGATAGCCGTCTCTCTCGGGGTTTCTCCCCAGAGGGGTGGTGGCCGTCTTCTGATCGACCAGGGTCGTTGGTGCCATCTGGCCTCCGGTCATTCCGTAAACAGCATTATTGACGAAGATCATAGTGATATTTTCACCACGGTTGGCGGCGTGAATCACTTCAGCAGTTCCGATGGCAGCCAGACCGCCATCGCCTTCGTAGCCAATGATAATATGGTCGGGCAGGGCACGTTTCAAACCGGTAGCCACCGCCGGGGTTCGGCCGTGAGCCGGCTGAACCATATCAAAATCCAGATAAAGGTCCAGGTAGACGGCACAGCCCACCGGCGGAAGACCTATCGTTCGCTCCCTGATCCCCATTTCGTCCACCACCTCGGCCACTAGGCGCTGGATTATCCCGTGCCCACAGCCGGGACAGTAGTTAGTAGACACATCTCGAAAGGTCGCTGGTCTGCTGAACGCCTTTGCCATCGGTCCTCTCCTCATTCGATTAAATAAGCCGTTTCACCCTTTCCAGTATCTCCTCTGCGGCGGGGATTCCCCCACCCGTGCTGCCGTAGAAGTGAACCTCACACCTACCCTCTACCGCCAGCCTGACATCCTCTACCATTTGTCCCATGCTCATTTCCACCACCAGGATGTTTTTCACATTTTCTGAAATCTGACCTACAATCTGAGAGGGGAAGGGCCAGACGGTGATGGGGCGGCAAAGGCCAACTTTCAGACCTTGGGCTCGGCCTTGGATAACTGCCCCCCGGGCTATGCGAGCGCTGGTGCCATATGCAACCAGGGCCACTTTGGCATCCTCCAGCATAAGTCCTTCCCAGCGCACCTCTTCGGCCTGGATCTTATCATACTTTTTCTGGAGGTCCAGATTGTGCTTCTCCAGCTCGCCTTCTCCAAGAAACAGTGAACTCACCAACCGAGAGGTCCGATTTTCCATATTCCCCACTGCCCAGTCCTTTGGAGGCAGGGGAGGAAAATCTGGTGTCCTAAATTCCATAGGCTCAAGCATCTGGCCCAGAATGCCGTCGGCTAAGACCATAGCTGGGTTGCGATATTTGTCCGCCAGATGAAATCCCAACATAGTGAGGTCAGCCATCTCCTGAACACCGTTGGGAGCAAGCACAATCACTCTGTAGTCACCGTGTCCTCCCCCCCGCGTAGCCTGAAAATAGTCGGACTGTGCCGGGGCGATGTTTCCCAATCCAGGACCACCCCGGACAACATTCACAAAGAAGCAGGGGAGTTCTGCGCCGGCTAGATAAGAGATGCCCTCTTGTTTGAGGCTGATACCTGGGCCTGAAGAGGAGGTCATTGCCCGCTGGCCAGCAGCGGCGGCGCCATAGACCATATTTATGGCTGCAATCTCGCTTTCGGCTTGGATGAATGTTCCCCCCACCTCAGGCATCCTCTTAGCCATATAGGCAGTAAGCTCGTTCTGGGGTGTTATAGGATACCCAAAATAATAACGACAGCCGGAGCGAATGGCTGCCTCACCCACTGCCTCGTTGCCCTTCATCAACATTCTGCTACCCAAGCGGTTTCCTCCTTTACTGCTCAATGGTGATGGCCAGATCAGGACAGATCAGTGCACAATTCTGACAGCCGCGGCACTTGCTCTCATCGTCGATCACCGCTGGATGGTATCCCCTCGAGTTAAGCTCCACAGAAATAGAAATTAGCCCCAAAGGGCAGAAAGCAACGCAAAGCCCACATCCTTTACACCGTTGCTTGTCTATCGAGATGCGCATATTTGTAGCCCTAAGTTTCCCGGTTTTTTTTCAATTCTAACAATATAACAAAATGCCTACCCAGAAGCAAGCATTTTTGTGGTTGTGTGAAATCAAACAAGGGACTAAACCAATGCTCCCAAGCCTTGATTCAGCGAGGGTTATCCCGTTAAAGCAGACCAGCCGCAGAGATAAGTCTATGCCTCACAATTCCTGGAAATTCGTTAGAATGGGTTCTTCGCTGCCCCTTCACTTGGCCCCGGGGCGGGGGTAGGGCTCAGAATGAGAGAATTCTGAGCTCCCATCCTCGGTAAAAACACTCCGTCATTTGGTCACCAGAATAAGAGTCTATCTGCCTCAAGCGCGTACATCTTGATAGAAAGAAGGTGCACCCTGAAATCAAAAGTGCACCTTCTCAGAAGCACAGGACTTGTGCTGGTTTTGATCAAATCATTCTATTGGTTGGTGAAGAACCTGCTTGAGCAGTTTTCCTGGTTTGAAATGGGTCTTTCTCCGGGCAGGAACATAAATAATCTCACCGGTTCTGGGGTTCCTCGCTGCCGGTTTGGGCTTGGTATTCTTCACCTCAAAAACGCCAAAGCCCCTTATCTCAATCCTATTGCCCTCACTCATGGTCTCCCGCATAGCGGTGAATAATGCGTCTACCACTGGGGCAACATCGCTCTTTTTTCTCCCTGTAATGCTGCTCACCCTTTGGGTTAAATCCTTCTTAGTAGTGGTCATTTACAACCTCCTTTACTAGAGAACCGCTTAGTCGCTTACTATCAGACTATTCTCCAATAGCATAGTAAGTCCTGAAAACCCCACTACATAGTCTCCCTCCTGTTGTTAGAATTCTGGTTGCCGCTTTGTTGTCTCTCTCCAGATACTTTTTGCAAAAACCTCCATATCTAAAAATGCAACCGGCCGCAGGATTCACAAAAACAGTTTAACACAATTAAACCTTCGCTTTTGCATTAATCCCAGTATACTTTGGCAATAGCGGTTAGTTATCTGCCTGCAAAGAATTATTTTAGAACTCCAGGAATCTACTGAGATCTAAGGTTCAGGTATAATTCATAGATCTATCTCTGGCCCTCTATGCCTTCTGAAACCTTTTCTTCACCGAAAGCCGAGTTTGTCCGGTTGGGAAAAACTTTTGTCTTTCCTCCCATAGTTCCGAAGCTTCAAAACTACTTTACCTTAAAATAAAACAGAAGAAGAGATATGTCAAGCAAAATTTATCAAAAATCTAAAAATATTTACCTTAAATTAGAGAATAACCCAAGGGACGAAGAAATGGTTACTTACAGAGACTCAGCTATCTGGACAGCGTTCAGTGCCGCTCCTTTGCGCAGGTTGTCAGACACAATCCACAGGGCCAGGCCGTTTTCGGTCGAGATATCCTCGCGTATTCTTCCGACGAAGGTGTCGTTCTTCCCCGCTGCTTCGATGGCCAGGGGATAGAGCTGGCGTCCAGGATCGTCCAGAACGGTCACCCCAGAAGCAGCGGAGAGGATCTCTCTGGCCTGCTGGGCGGTGAGTTTCCTCCGAGTCTCTATGTTTATCGCTTCGGAGTGGGCGACAAACACTGGCACCCGAACACAGGTGGCTGTAATCCTGATGGATTGGTCACCCATTATTTTCCTGGTCTCATTGACCATCTTCATCTCTTCCTCGGTGTACCCATTTGGGCCGAAGGCATTCTTCTGGGGGATTTGAGGCAGAACATTGAAGGCAATCTGATGAGGAAATACCTCGTTTTTCTCGTTCCGGCCGTTTAGCGCGGCCTGTGACTGTCTTTTCAGTTCGAAGCTGGCTTTAAGTCCGGCGCCGGAGACTGCCTGGTAGGTGGAGGCCACCACCCGTTTCACCCCAGCCGCATCGTGCAGTGGCTTCAGCACCACCACCAGTTGAATGGTGGAACAGTTAGGGTTGGCGATGATTCCTTTATGTTTCTTGATCTCCTCCGGGTTCACCTCAGGCACCACCAGCGGCACCTGCGGGTCCATTCTGAAGGCGCTGGTGTTGTCAATCACCACCGCTCCAGCCTTCACCGCACAGGGGACAAACCAGCGACTGACTGCGCTGCCTGCCGAGGAGAGCACAATATCAATCCCTCTGAAACTGCCCTCCTTCAATTCTTCTACAGGAATCTGCTCCCCTTTGAAAAGCAATCTCTTTCCGACTGAGCGAGCAGAGGCTAACAGTCTCAGCCTCTCCACCGGGAAATCTCTCTCCTCCAGGATCTCTCGCATCACCTGCCCGACGGCTCCAGTGGCACCAACAATAGCTACATTATATCCCATACCCCTGCAACCTCCTGTCGTACTATTCCAGTTCGAAGGCTTTGTGTAGAGCCTTCACTGCCTCTTCTACTTCGGGTCTCCGCACTACACAGGAGATCTTTATCTCCGAAGTGCTGATCATCTCGATGTTGATCCCCTTCTCTGCCAGGGCCTGAAACATTCGGGCGGCTACTCCAGAGTGACTCCGCATCCCCAGTCCCACAATAGATACCTTGGCGATGTCATTATCGGCCACCACGTCTTTGAATTCCATCTCAGTTCTTAATTTCTCAATACACCCTAAGGCCTGGAGCAGCTCCGATTCAGGCACAGTAAAAGACATATCGGTGGTGCCGCTGTCGCTCACATTCTGAATGATCATATCTACGTTGATATTAGCCTGGGCAAGGGAGCCGAATATTCGGGCTGCCACGCCAGGACGGTCGGGAACCTCTCGAATGGTCACCTTGGCCTCACTGTCGTCATAGGCTATTCCTCTTACCAAAATCTCCTCCATCTGCTTCTCCTCTTCTTTTACTATCGTGCCTGGATTTTCATTGAAGCTGGAACGGACGTGAAGCAGTACTTTGTATTGCTTGGCCAGTTCAACCGAGCGGGTATGCAGTACCTTGGCCCCGGAGCTGGCCAGCTCAAGCATCTCATCGTAGGAGATAGCATCCAGTTTTCTCGCTCTGGGGACAATTCGCGGGTCAGCAGTGTATACACCATCCACGTCGGTCAGAATCTCACACTGTTCGGCCCCCAGGGCATAGGCCAGTGCCACTGCTGTGGTGTCTGACCCACCCCTGCCCAGAGTCGTAACCTCATGCTCTGGGCTTACACCTTGAAATCCAGCCACTACGACTATCTTCCCCTTCTTCAACTCCTCCTGAACCCGATAGGGGCGAACGGCCTTAATCCTGGCCTTGGTGTGGACAGTATCTGTTACAATACCGCTCTGGGAGCCGGTGAAGGAGATGGCGGGAAATCCCATAGAATTTATGGCCATCGACAACAGGGCCATTGCTACCCTTTCACCGGAGGAGAGCAGCATATCCAGTTCCCGTCCGCTGGGCCGATCGGTAATCTTGGTCGCCAGATTAAGCAGTCGATCAGTGGTGTCACCCATAGCTGAAATCACCACTGCTACATCATAGCCTTTCTTCTTCAGGGAGACAATCCGCAGCGCTGCCCTTTTGATTAGCTCAGGCGTAGCCACTGACGTGCCCCCGTATTTCTGAACTATGAGATTCATCTACTCCTCCAAATCGATGAATTGCCGAATCAACTGGTGCCCTCTTTCAATCCTCAAACTTCCTTTCTCTGCCTCTGTTTCACTGAAAGCCAACATATCATCTGGAGTAATATTCTCAGAGAAGATGGCCACCGGCACTGGCTCCCGCGTGTGAGTCCTCACTGTCAGTGGAGTGCGATGATCGGGCAAGACCATAATCCTGAACTGGCCGAGGCTGGACAAGCCTTCTAACATCTTTGCGACCACCAGATGGTCAAACTGTTCAATCGCCTGGAGTTTTGCCCTCAAGTCTGCACTATGAGCTGCCTCATCCGGTGCCTCCACATGGACATAGACCAGGTCCAACTCACGAAGGGCATCTAAGGCATATTGGGCCTTGCCTGAGTAATTGGTGTCTAAATAGCCGGTGACGCCGGGGACATCGATCACCCTGAGACCCGCAGCCATACCAATGCCCTTCACCAGGTCCACTGCGGAGACAACCCCCCCGGCCAGGCCGAAACGCTCCCCTATGGAGGGGAGTCTCAGGCTCCGCCCCTGTCCCCACAACCAGATCATATTCGCCGGCAGCTTCCCCTGAGAAAGCCTTCTGCGGTTAAGCTCTGCCGTGTTTAGAACATCTACAGAATTGAACATAAGCCTTCTAATCAACTCCTGCCCTTCACCCCGGGGAAGATGCTCATCAATCTGCTGGCCGGTGATGTCATGTGGGGGTGTGGTGCAAAGTCTCTCTGGCCCATCTTTGATGACTACCAAGTGGCGATAGCTCACACCGGGGTGAAACTTCACCCTTTCTGTTCCCAGTCTGTCCGAAAGAAGCTCGATCAGTTCGAAGGCTTCCTGGGTGCTGATGTGCCCGGCGCTGTAGTCCACAAGCTTGCCGTTCTGACAGGTAACCAAATTACATCTGAATGCCACGTCGTCAGAGCCCAGGATTATCCCCATCCCCGCTGCCTCTAAGGGAGAGCGTCCGGTGTAATGGACGGTGGTGTCATAGCCCAAAATCTCTAGATTGGCGACATCACTTCCCGGTGGACGAGAATCGGGGATAGTCTTCACCAACCCACCGATGCCGTTGTGGGCAATATAGTCCATATTGGGGGTATGAGCCTCTTCCAGGGGTGTCCTGCCCCCCAGTTCCGCTATGGGGTAGTCGGCCATTCCATCGCCTATCAGGATTGCGTACTTCAAATTCGCTCCTCACAATTTTGGATACAACACCTTTTCCCCCTATTTGTGATCATCAGTGTGCTAAAGTCCTATCTCTGTCAGCACTGCCTCGGCCTCTGCCTCTACCGTTACCGGCTTTTGGGCCACGGCGATGGCCCGGTCTGGGTCCTTTAGCCCGTGTCCGGTGAGCAGACAGACGGCCGTCTCGTCTTTTTTGAAAAAGTCCCTTTGTGCCAGTTTGATCAGTCCAGCCACCGAGGCAGCCGAAGCCGGCTCGCAGAATATCCCCTCATAACGGGCCACCATCTGGTAGGCTTCCAAGATCTGCTCGTCGGTGACGGTGTCGATCAAGCCACCAGATTGGTCACGTGCCAGCTCTGCTTTCTTCCAGCTTGCAGGATTGCCAATCCTGATGGCAGTGGCTATGGTCTCCGGCTTCTCCACCGGGTGGCCCAGAACGATAGGAGCAGCCCCAGCAGCCTGAAAGCCCAACATCTTGGGGAGTCGGTCGCTCTTCCCCGCTTGATGGTATTCCTGATAACCTTTCCAATAGGCAGTGATGTTTCCAGCGTTTCCCACCGGCAAAATGTGGTAGTCGGGAGCCATCCCCCCTAAGTGGTCACATATCTCAAAAGCGGCCGTTTTTTGCCCCTCTATGCGGTGAGGATTAATAGAGTTGACCAATGTAATAGGATAGTGCTCAGTGATATACTTTGCCAACCGTAAGGCATCATCGAAGTTTCCCTTCACAGCCACCACTTTTGCCCCTTCAATCATCGCTTGGGCTAGTTTCCCCAGAGCGATGTGCCCTTGGGGAATAAGCACCACTGCTCTAATCCCCGCCCGGGTGGCATAAGCAGCTGCCGAGGCGGAGGTATTCCCCGTGGAGGCGCACATAACCGCCTTCGCACCCTCTTCCACCGCTTTTGAGACAGCCACGGTCATCCCACGGTCCTTAAATGAACCAGTGGGATTGAGCCCCTCGTACTTGAAGAACAGATTTATCTTCAAGTTAATTTCTTTTGCAAGATTCTGGGCAGGGATAAGTGGGGTGTTGCCCTCCAAAAGGGTTATCACAGGGGTTTTCTCTGTTACAGGCAGATAATCTCGGTATCTCTCAATCACTCCCCTCCAGACCACAGTAATCTCCTTTCCTCATCTTTCAAATCCCCTATTTTCCCTCTTTCCAGTTTATGGACAAATTCTGGTCTAGACCTCCTCCACTCTGATTACCTGAGTGGGAGCCTTCACCACTGGGAGCTGGTCGATGTTGCTAATTGCCAGGCGCATCGCCTTCTCTTTGGCCCGATGGGTCATCATCACAATCGGGACAGCTCCTCCCTGGCGCCTCTCCTTCTGGATAACGGAGGCGATGCTTATGCCCTCTACGGCCAGCAGGCGGGCAATCTCAGCCAAAACTCCCGGCTTATCTATCACGGTGAAACGAAAATAGTAAGGTGTCTCCACTTCCTCCATATGGAGAAGTGTGAGTCGTTCATCAGCGGGCAGCATCTGGTTTACAGTGGGCAGGGACTGTCGGATATTTTGTTGGGCTATTTCAATCACATCGGCCACCACTGCACTGGCCGTGGGCATCTCACCGGCACCCTTCCCGTAGAAGATCTGAGTGCCCACGGCATCGCCAGTAAGCTCCACAGAATTAAACTCATCTCTCACATCTGCCAGGAGTGTCCCGGAGGGAATAAGTACCGGGTGAACACGGGCCTCAATCCGAGTCTCTAATCGTTTGGCAATTGCCAACAATTTAATAGTGTAGCCCAGCTCTCTGGCGTATGTTATGTCCTGAGGAGCGACCTTTTCAATCCCCTCACAGAAGATATCCTCCACCCCAATGGAGGCGTTGAAGCCGACCCTCAACAGAATGGAGAGCTTTTGAGCGGCGTCCTGACCGCTGATGTCCAAGGTGGGATCAGCCTCGGCATATCCCCTCTGCTGGGCCTGGCGCAAAGCCCCCTGGAAGCTACTTCCGTCCTGAGCCATCCTGGTCAAGATATAATTTGTCGTACCGTTTAGTATCCCGTAGAGTTTCTCTATGCGGTTGGCCACCAGCCCTTCCCTGAGGATCCGGATTATGGGTATACCCCCACAGACACTGGCTTCAAAGAACAGAAGGACGCCGTTTTTCTCTGCCGCCTGCAGAAGTTCCTTCCCGTGTTGGGAAAGCACGGCCTTGTTAGCGGTGACCACACTTTTCCCTTTTTCCAGAGCACTAAGAATGTATGTCCTAGCGGGCTCTATGCCCCCGATAAGCTCAATTACAACAGAAATGCGGCTGTCGTCGATTATCTCATAGGCATCTGTGGTCAAAATCTCTCCGGGCAGCTCAATCCCTCTGGGGGTAGTAACATCTAGGTCGGCAATTCTGACCAACTCGAGATCAAATCCCCTGCCGTAGCAGAGCTCTGCGGAGCGTTCCAGAAGCAATCTGGCAACACCCCGCCCTATTGTTCCCAAACCTATCAGTCCAACCTGGATTTCTCTCTCCATCCCTCCTCCCTAGTGTGACATCCGACGGCTGAGACAAAATCCCGGCTCTACACGCTGTTTAAGAAATCTAGGAACCCCTTTTGGGGTATAGACAACGACCTAAAGGGAAATTTGTAGGGGACTTTCTACACTACTCTTCTGGGTAGAGAAAGATAGAATTTGACAGGTGAACGAATTGGATCGCCCGCACTACAGAAGAAAAACCTAAAAAGTTATGGGATAAAAGTCAGAATCTAATCGCTGGTTTCACAAGGCTTACCGTGAACAGGTCCCATATAAGGGTAATAATTACTGTTCTGAAATTTGCCAATGGATATTAATTTAATAACTTTTCTTTTCTTAGACAAGGGAAAAATTTGAGAAAAGCCGGTATAGCCTAAGAATGGACCCTTTGAATCTCCCAATAAGAACTCAAACAATCGGCTGAACCCAAATCGGGTTTGTAATACAGAGATTGCCCTTCCTGGTCTGTGCCTCAATTCGGAAGTAGCACGGTTCTTCTATCTTCAGATTGGGTATGCTGGTGAAGTGGAAACAAGGCCTTCTGAAAACTCTGATCTTGCGCTCTTCTCTTTTAGACAGAATCCCTTGAAATACCTCTATTTTCTCAAATTCTCCAAACTCGTCAATGGTCTTTGCCTCCATATGTAGGGTAAAGCTTTTGCCGGTTAGAGTTTCTCCTATCTCAGCTTTTTCTCCCTGGTTATTATGAACTTGGAAGACCACAAATGGGCCATCAGTGATGATGGAGCGTCCGCTACGGAGGGCCTCCAGAACAGTCTTTTCGCTCAGCTTTCCCCTCACCAACACGCAGGCACGGACCTTCCCGAAGCAATTGTGGTTGGTTTCAGCTATCTTCAAGAAAGGGATTCTGATGCGGCGGGATCGGTTGAAATCTCCGTGGGCGTCGTTGCCAGCTAGGGCGAAGATTCGTCTGCCTGCCAAAAGCAACTCAATCCACCTCTGTTTGCCCCGAAAAAAACCTAAATCCTTGAAGCCGTTCCAGAACTGAAGACCGCTCAGTCCACGCTCCTCAAAATCGGCCCTCTCCCAGCTGCGGCGCCGAAGGACCAGTCTCTGCGTCAGAGGCGTCATCGCACAGGGATGGGCCGCGTAAGCTACACCACCCTGGGCCTCCACTTTGGAAAGTACCTCCCCAAGAGACAGGCTCGGTGGAAACTTAAACAGTCTTTCCGCACTGTCACCTGAGCCAGGAATAAACTGCTCGATGCCATATCCAAGCAGGTGGATATTCTTTCCCCACCTGTTGCTACAGGAGATCTCTTCGCCCACCAAAACCGCAACATTTTCAGTCGTTAGATTCAACTCTGCTGCTTCCGCCCGCAACTGCTCCCAAAGGGGCAGCGCAGGGCTGTTCTTTATTGGATCCCCAGGATAGTTATCCAGGTCGTACGAGTGGTCGGTAATTGCTATCCAACCAAATCCCATAGCCTGCGCCATTTGCACGGCAGCAGCCACAGGAGTACCAAACTCTACCTGATCAGAGGTGTATATGCTGTGGAAGTGTGCCTCCCCATAATACCACCCCTGGCTTTGAGGAAGAGGTTGGGAGGCTATTTGCACCAGGAGCGGGGCATGGCTGGTATGACGATAGTTGTCGTTCCGAACTATGTGGTTCCTCTTTTTGTCCCGAAACGACAGTTCAACATCAACAGACGCCACTCCTGTCTCCAGCGGATCTATGGCAAACACCCTGTGCCAGATGAGGCTCTCTATCCTCTCCCCTATTGGGAAACAGACCACCTGTGAACGGCCAGAACTGTATCTAACACACACAGACACCCGTTCTAACCAGATGGGGTAGAGGTTGGCGTCTTTAATCAAACATAAAACGGGCAACTGCCTCGATGGTTCAACCCGAAAGGGGGCATCGGCAAGTATCTCTGGCTGCCGCCTCTTCAGAAAACTGGGGCAGTGAGGGAACGTATAGTGCATTTCAGCATATAGGGCTAAATAGACAGGAGTAAACACAGATTCCTCCTTCTCCGCAAACAGTTAGCGGTTGTCACCGTTCCAGTGGGTACATAAATATATACTACATTTAGCCACGAGCGTCAAAGATTTTTTAGGCAATCCTCAAACTGGCCCTCCCATGCAGCCTGATATGGCACTCTAGAAACACAACAGATTGTGGTGCCCAAAAAAAATCCCACGATATATAGTATTTTTTTCTTGACAAGTACTCTTTGCGGTGTTAAATTTATTTGTAGCAACAGAAGGAGGACGAGATGGAAACTAAAAGTTCAGAAGGTGAGATTTCCCAGATTCGCAAGCGCGACGGCCGATTGGTGAAGTTTGACCAGGAGAAGATCACCAATGCGATATTCAAGGCAATCCAGGCCGTGGGGGGGAATGACCGCACCGTCGCCCAGAGCATATCCGACCAGGTGGTCTCTATTCTGAGGATTTTCTATCGGGACGGACGAGTGCCTGCGGTGGAAGAGGTCCAGGATCTAGTGGAGAAGGTCCTTATTGAGAATGGGCAGGCGGAGACGGCCAAGGCCTATATCCTTTACCGGGCGCAGAGAGCAAAGCTCCGACGTCAGAGAAGCGTGATGATGGATATCCGGGAGACTATCGGCGACTATCTGAACCAATCTGACTGGCGGGTTAACGAGAACAGCAACTCTGACTACTCCCTCTCCGGCCTTCTGATGCACGCTGCTGGAGCTGCCATAGCTAACTACACCTTAGAGGAGGTTTATCCTCCAGAAATAGCCGATGCCCACCGAAGCGGCCACTTCCACATCCACGACTTGGGTATGGGCATCACTGGCTACTGCGCCGGTTGGAGCCTGAGACAACTACTGCTGGAAGGGTTTAACGGAGTGCCCAATAAGGTCGGCTCTGCTCCGCCGAAGCATCTGGAGACCGCCTTAGGCCAGATGGTCAACTTCCTGGGAACCTTGCAAAACGAGTGGGCAGGGGCAATGGCATTCAGCTCCTTCGATACCTACCTTGCACCTTTTGTGCGAAAGGACGCCTTGGAATTCAGCGAAGTGAAGCAGAGCATCCAACAGTTTGTCTTCAGCCTCAATGTCGCCTCCCGCTGGGGAGGCCAGACCCCTTTCACTAACCTCACCTTTGACTGGACAGTGCCTGAGGATCTGAGGGAAGAGCACGCCATCGTCGGAGGCCAACTGATCGACGAAAAATACGGGGATTACCAGCGGGAGATGGATATGATCAACCAGGCTTTCTTAGAGGTGATGACCGAAGGGGATATGACCGGAAGGGTCTTCACCTTCCCTATCCCTACTTACAACATCACAAAAGATTTCGACTGGGATAATAAAAATGCCGAACTTTTGTTTGAGATGACGGCAAAATATGGCCTCCCTTACTTCCAGAACTTCATCCGCTCGGATCTCAATCCCGGCGATGTGCGCTCAATGTGCTGCCGTCTGCAACTGGACCTGCGGGAGCTGAGGAAAAAGACAGGGGGCCTGTTCGGCTTTGGAGAGTCAACCGGCTCCATAGGTGTGGTCACCATAAATATGTCCCGCTTAGGATACCTCTCCAATAGTCAAGAGGAGTTTTTTCAGCGATTGGATCGATTGATGGCCTTGGCCAAGAACTCCCTGGAGATCAAGCGTAAGCTGGTGAAGAGAAATATGGAGGAGGGACTCCTCCCGTACACCAAACGGTACTTAGACACTCTGGATAACCATTTCTCCACTATTGGCCTTATTGGAATGAACGAAGCCTGTTTGAACCTGCTGGGCAAGGATATTGCCACTGCGGAGGGGAAAAAGCTGGCGCTACAGGTGCTCGATTTTATGCGCAACCGAATCCAGGACTTTCAGGAGGAGACCGGCAATATTTACAACTTAGAGGCAACCCCTGCTGAGGGGGCAAGTTATCGTCTGGCCAAGCTGGATAAAGAGAAGTTCCCCGACATAATCACCGCCGGAGAGCAGGTGCCCTACTACACCAACTCCACTCTGCTGCCGGTGGGAAAGACAGACGATATCTTCGAGGCCTTAGAGCACCAGGAAGAGCTGCAGGCCAAATATACGGGGGGGACAGTCTTCCATGTCTTCTTGGGAGAACGAATGCCCAGTGGCCAGGCCTGCAAAAACTTGATAAGAAGGATTGTCTCCAATTTCAGAATACCTTATATCACCATCACTCCCACATTCTCCATCTGTAGAACCCACGGGTACCTGAAAGGAGAGCAGCCAGAATGTCCAATCTGCCATCAGCCGACAGAGGTCTATTCGCGGGTGGTAGGATATTACCGTCCAGTGGTGAACTGGAATGTGGGGAAAAAGGAGGAGCTCAGACAACGGCTAGAGTATGAGGTAGACGAGCTAACTTCCTCCTTGGAGCACAGACCAGCATCGGAGGGCAAACCTGAGAGCGGCTCCAGCTTGATCCAAAGTTATAAATTTTTCTTTTCTGACAGGTGCCCCCAGTGTTCCCTGGCCAAGGCATACGTGCAAAAACTGGATTTGCCAGGAGAAAACATCGACGCCCGAACCCCACAAGGGTTAGAAGAGGCGCGAAAATACGATGTCCGCTCCACTCCTACCGTGCTTCTATTCGACAACCGAGGACATCCGGTGGAAGCTGCTTCCACCCTAAGCGAGATAAAAGATGCTTATAAAAGGCTTACAGAAAACCTCCCTCATCGACTATCCCGGAAAGATAGTCTCGATCTTGTTCCTGGGAGGATGTAACTTTAGATGCCCTTACTGTTACAATCCGCAGTTGGTCTTGCATTATCAGCAGATGCCCGACATAACCGAAGAGGAGGTGCTCGAGCATCTGCATTCCCGCAAGAGGTTTCTGGACGGCATCTCTGTGACCGGGGGGGAGCCCACTCTACACTCTGATCTGCCTCTGTTCTTAGAAAAGGTTAAGAAAGAAGGCTTTTTGGTCAAGATAGACACCAATGGCACCCACCCGGAAATGCTGCGGAAGCTTTGCCAGAAAGGACTTCTGGACTATCTCGCTATGGATGTGAAAGCCCCATTAGAGAGATACAAAGAGGTGGTGAGAGCAACAGTAGACAGAGGCAAGATACAGGAGAGCGTTCGGTTGATTAAAGGGGGTCAGGTAGAGTATGAGTTCAGGACAACCATTGTTCCCGGACTGCTGGACGAGGAGGATATAAAGAAGATAGGCAGATGGCTCGAAGGGGCAAAACACTGGGTGCTTCAGCAGTTTCAGCCTCTCCGGTCTATTGATCCAACTTATTGCGATAGAAAACCATATAGTGCTGAGCACATGAACGAGTTTCTTCGGTTAGCGGAGAAGTATGTGGAGAAGTGTGAACTGAGAGGGCTTCAAGAGAACAGGCTGGGGTAGCACGAACCTTTAAGGGCATTGCTGCTCTGTTAGCTCTTTGCCAGTTTTGGGAACTTACTGGTCTGTTAAGTCTTAACTTGTGAGTGACAAGCAAATTTTACAGGGAAAAAGGAAAAAGACTTGACTTTTTCCCTGTTGGTTTATATTTTATATATTGTAAAGCGGGAATAGCTCAGATGGTAGAGCGCCACCTTGCCAAGGTGGAGGTCGCGGGTTCAAGCCCCGTTTCCCGCTCTAATTTTTGGGTTGACTTTAGGGCATCCTTGTTTTATATTTCGGCATCTGGAACCTGACTTAAAACGCTAACGGAATTGAAAGAAAAAAGTGGCTTCCGACAGTTTTTGACAGTTCTCACTGGCGGCATAGCCAAGAGGCTAAGGCGGAGGTCTGCAAAACCTCTATTCCCCGGTTCGAGTCCGGGTGCCGCCTCCACTTGCCGGGGTGGCGGAATTGGTAGACGCAGCGGACTTAAAATCCGCTGGGGCTTTGCTCCGTGCCGGTTCAACTCCGGCCCTCGGCACTCTGAGATCCACTCAATCCGCTCTCTTCTCACAGCATGCACTTGAGAATAATGAAACCCCAAAAGTCAAACCCTTTCAAAATATTGGCTCTCCCATGCTTTATCATCCTTCCTATTCTCCTCACCCTCGGCTGCGCCTATTACAACACCTTTTACAACGCCCGAAATTTCTACCGCCAAGCCGAAAGAGAACGTCTTAAATCCCCCGAAAAAGAGCCTTCAGCTTCCATTTTGGCTCTCTATGATAAGAGTATCCAAAAAGCCTCCAAGCTCTTAGTCCTCTATCCGAAAAGCAAATGGGTAGACGACAGCTTACTGCTTCTGGGAAAGGCTCTCTATCGGAAAGGCGAGTACTCCAAGGCAGCAAGAAAATTTTCAGAGCTTGAGGCAAATTATCCTCAGAGTAGATTTGTACAACAGGCTCGCTACTGGCGAGGACTCTGCCTATGGAGGATGCAATCGTACCCCGAAGCAGCAGAGATATTGCGCACACTGGCGGTGAAAGGCGGCAAGTTCTCCACAGACGCTCTACTGGCATGGGCACAGATGGCTATCGAACAGAGACACTACTCAGAAGCCCTAGAGGTCCTTCAGAAAGCACAACAGAAAGTCTCCAGTCGAAAGAAGCTGGCTCGAATTTTCTACTGGAGAGGAGAATCCCTCCTGGCCCTACAACAATATCCAGAAGCAATCAAATGGTTCCGAAGGGCAATTGAAACTTACCCTGACCCACAGATAAGATTTACGGCCTGGTTTAAGATCGGCCAGTGTCTTGAGGAATCTGGCCAAAGCCAAAAGGCTTTGGGACTTTACAAAAGACTTCTGAAAAGTGGAAAGTATGCGTCCCACAAGGCTGAACTGAGCCTCCAGATCGCCCACTGCCGCGAGGCATTGGGGGATTTTTCGCAAGCACTGAAGGACTACCAAAAGGTGGCTGATGATTATCCAGCAACCCATCATTCGGCCGTCGCCCTCTACCGCATGGGAATAATCTACCAATCGAAGCTCGACAGCCTGCAGTGCGCCCAACAGTGTTTCAAGAAGGTAGAACAGCAAAATCGCTATCCTGAGCTGGTCTGCTTGGCTCAAGCCAGAGCAGCCAATATCGAAAAATTGGAAAAGTATCGGACAGTACAAGAGGCTTCGCCGGAGGTATTGCTTCACTTAGCTGAGTTATACCTATTTGAGTTCTCTCGACCCGATTCTGCCTTAGCAGAATATCAGAGGATATTGGAGCAATTCCCAGGCAGCTCACTGGCACCAAAAGCATGTTACGCTATTGGCTGGATTTATAAAAGGTGTCTCCAGGATACTGTCTGTGCAAACCAGGCCTTTCGGGAACTGATCCAGAAATATCCTGTGAGCACATATGCTCACGCAGCCCGAAGGGAGCTGGGTCTGGAAGACCCCGGCAAGGAGCTGTTCCTCCAGGCAGAAAGATCTAGACTGGCTGGCGCTCCACCCAAAATCTATCTTCCCCGGCTTAAGAGGTTAGTTGAACAGTATCCAGAAAGCTCCTATGTCCCCAAGGCAGAGTACGTTATCGCCTGGACTTACGAATACATTCTCGGTGACTCCCTTCTGGCCCACCAGGTTTACGAAAACCTGGCTCGAAAATTCCCTGACACGCAAGCGGGTCAGGTTGCCACAAAAAAGCTGGGCCTCGGCAAAAAGAACCAACAGAAGCCGGAAATAAAATCTCTCCCAAAAGACTCGCCAGGAACCCCTGATGAAAGTCGTCCAGGAAGAAGGGAAGGTCTTATCGAACCTTGAGGTTGCCACGAGCATTTTTTTGTTAGATCTCAGGCTTCCTCAAGCAGCCAAGATTGCGCAGCCAGGTCAATTCCTCCACCTCCGGATCAGCCCCCTCTGCGATCCCCTGCTCAGAAGGCCGTTCAGCATTCACCGAACCAAACCCGAGAAAGCAGAGGTCAGTATTCTGTATCAGGTTGTGGGCAGGGGGACCGAATTGCTCTCCCAAAAACGTCCTGAGGAGAGCCTGGATTGTCTGGGACCCCTGGGAAGAGGATTCACTATTCCAAAAGGGGCTGGACAGTTTATCCTTGTAGCCGGAGGCATTGGCATCGCTCCTTTGATCTTCCTTGCTGAATCCCTATTGCAGAAAAAGGGAAAAGGGGTGGTTTTTCTGATAGGAGCAACCTCAGAAAATTATGTCTTGTACAAAAAAGAACTGCGGTGTTGGGGAGCAACGGTTGAGGTGGCCACTGACGATGGCTCTGAAGGACACCGGGGGCCAGTCACCGACCTGTTGATGCAGAGGCTGGATCGTTTCGCAGGAAACCCTCAGATCTTTGCCTGTGGACCAGAAGGGATGTTGCAAAAAGTTACTCAAATTGCCCTCCAGCGTGGTATTCCCTGTCAGCTCTCTTTAGAGCAGCGTATGGCCTGTGGCCTCGGTGCCTGTTTGGGATGCGTTGTGAACACCCGCTCTGGCTACCGAAGGGTGTGCGTGGACGGACCCGTATTCCCTGCCAGCGAGGTGATATTCGAATGACGCCCGATCTTTCGATCAATCTCGCTGGAATCAGACTGAAAAATCCTGTGTTGGCCGCCTCTGGCACTTTTGGATACGGAACGGAATACGCGGACTTAGTAGATGTGGAGGCCCTCGGTGGTCTGGTTACAAAGGCTATCACCCTGGAACCCAGAGAGGGTAACCCTCCCCCCAGGACAGTGGAGACCCCTGCTGGAATGCTTAACGCCATCGGCCTGGCTAACGTTGGTGTCGACGCCTTTATCAAAGAGAAGATGCCATTGCTACACGAGTTTGACACGGCCGTCATCGTAAATGTGGCCGGAAGCACAGTGGCCGAGTATGTAGAGGTCGCCCGCAGACTAAACGAGTGCAACAGAATAGATGGGCTGGAGATAAACATCTCCTGCCCCAATGTAAAGCAGGGAGGGGCCCTGTTTGGTTCTGACCCTAAAACAGCCGCAAAGGTAGTAGCACAGGTTCGAAAGGCGACCTCGTTTCCCCTTGTTGTCAAGCTCACCCCAAATGTGACCGACATTGTCTCTGTAGCCCGGGCAGTCGAGGACGCAGGGGCCGACGCCCTATCTCTGATCAACACTCTCGTGGGCATGGCTATAGATGTGGAGACTAAAAGGCCAAAACTGGCCAACGGGACTGGAGGGCTCTCAGGCCCGGCCATCAAACCGGTGGCCCTGGCTATGGTTTGGAAAGTGGCCCAGGCGGTGAACTTACCTGTAGTGGGAATCGGCGGTATCCTCTCGGCTGAAGACGCCTTAGAGTTCCTCATCGCTGGGGCCACAGCAGTTCAGGTGGGAACAGGGAACTTCGTGGATCCCCGGTGCATGACTAACATTATTCAGGGATTAGAGCAATACTGCCAGGACAAGGGCATCGACAAAATCTCAGAGATAGTGGGAACTCTGGAGATAGGAAAGTGAAGAGAGAAGAAAGAAAAAAGGAAGAGTTGAAAAGAACCATGATTCTGCCTCTTTTTGTCTTTTGTCTCTCCTCTTTTATGCTTTCACACTGCACCCCAACTCCGCGCTTCTTTAGCCGAGGGACTCAGAAGCAGACTGAGAGGCCTTCCAAGGGAGTATACCAGATTGGCATAGCTTCTTATTATGGGAGGGACTTTCACAATCGGAGCACTGCCAGCGGGGAGATGTATGACATGTTTGCCTTCACCTGTGCGCATCGCACCCTGCCATTTGGCACCAGGATCAAGGTGACGAATTTAGAGAACGGGAGGTGGGTAATAGTCCGAGTTAACGACCGCGGCCCTTTCGTTGAGGGCAGGATTTTAGATCTCTCCTATGCGGCAGCAAGAAAAATAGGCCTGGTGGCCAGCGGAACAGCTAAGGTGAAGATTGAGATTGTAAACCGCTGAAAGCTTCCTGTCCCGCACAGCGACTCTGAACTGGGGAAATAGAGCCTACTGCAATAGCATAGAAGGAACGCCTACAGGGCATTTGGAGAATGTCCAATAAGGCTACGATCCTTAGGGAATTTCTCAAATCTATCACAGACTATAACGATGTCCTTTGACGTTTGCCAATTACCCTTATCAGGACACAGAGAGTGCCCTATTTTGCGTCGAGGGTTGTGCACGCCTCCCTTCTATCTTCTCCACAAGGTAATGTCTTTGGAAACCGAGCAATTTTGGACGGGGCATTCAATCAAAACAGTATCCAGCGTAGCGATACAACAATGGCGGACAACGGACACAATCTTTCGATTCGGCAGGATGGTCATCTAGGAATGTAGAACTGGCCCTTTAGTAGAATTGCAGTCTTGGGGATATAGATTCAGTCAGAAAGAGCCATGCCGTTTATTGAACGCCTGTTTCTTGCTCTTATCCCTATCTTTGTAGCTATGGATGCGGTAGGGGTGCTACCGATATTTATCTCCCTCACCGAGGGCTTTTCCACCTGGCAGGTTCGACAGACAGTCTGGCAATCCATCGGGACAGCGTCTCTTGTGAGTGTAGGATTCATATTCCTGGGACAGGGCATCTTCTCGCTTTTGGGCATCACTGTAGCTGATTTTCAAGTGGCCGGAGGAATTTTACTTCTGGTCATATCTATCACAGACATCATTTCCTCAGAGAAAGAGCGTCGAAGGTCTTTGACCCCTGCCGGGCCCGTCCCTTTAGGCGTGCCCCTTATTGTCGGCCCTGCCGTGCTCACCACCCTGCTTATGCTTATCCCCATTTACGGCGTAACCATCACCCTGGTGGCTCTGGGATTGAACCTGCTTCTGGCCGCTGTAGCCTTTCTCAACGCCCACCGGCTTACCAGTTTCATTGGCCCTGTCGGCACCAAGGCCATCTCAAAGGTAGTTTCGCTGTTCCTAGCTGCTATCGCTGTGATGATGATACGCCGGGGGATAGTATACATTATCTCTCATGTACAGTGAAAACCTAGGCAATTCCAGATCTGTTAGAGCGCAATTGATGCGGGTTTATATGAACCAGTAAGCGTGTAATTACGAGGCCTCCTGTAGGTGGAACTGAACAATTCCAAGAGGAACAATCAGCATAATCAGGTACACATTCCACCAGTCAAGCGGTTTCTAAAAGTTCAGGAGAGAACAAGTAATGCATTCTAAGTGAGTTCTCACCTTATTCTCCTCCGGAAGTAACGTTGGCCATCTCGTATTTCCTCACTCACTTTTCCCTCGTTAGTCAAAGTTTCAACATACTTTATCACTTCATTTCGATGCATCCCCAGGCCCTGCGAGATTTGGGTCACCGTGACAGGCCGCCGGGAGAGAAGAGACAAGATTGCTTCTTCTCTGTCGGCAGTATATGCCTTTTGAGCCTTACGGCTAAACTCGGCGATCACCTGACACTTCGGTCCAAATCTCCGGCAAATATCCTCCAGGCGTCTCCTGGAAAGGGGTTCTGCCCAGGACTCTGCGGGCGGACGCACCGGAGTGTTCAGTTGAATTCGATCTGGCCTAAGCAACTGGAGCACCTCTGCCATTCGCTGGATTTGGTTGTCATCGTCATTTAGTCCCTTCACCAGCATAACTTCCATCCAGATCTTGCCTGGAAAAATCTCCCCAAAGGCCCCAATCCCTTCAATAACTCGTTCAATTTTAAGACTCGGGTGTGGCCGGTTGACGGCCTCAAAGACTTCTTGGTCAACTGCGTCAATGGAGGGAATAACCAGGTCAGCTTCAAGAAGTTGACTGCGAAGTCCTTCCCTGAACAGAAGCGTCCCATTGGTAAGTACAGCCACAGGTATCTGTGTGCGCTCTTTGATTGAGGATATCAGCTCACCGATACCAGAATTTAGGGTCGGCTCTCCAGAGCCGGAGAGGGTTATGTAGTCAATTCGCTGCCCGAGGGCAAGCACCTCGTCCAACTGGTCCAGTATTTCGTCTGGTTCAACATATCGCCTTCGCCGGGTAGTCAACCTGGTTGTCCGACCCAACTGACAATAGACACAGTTCAAGCTGCACGTCTTGAAGGGGACAGGGTCCACCCCTAAGGAGAAACCAAGCCTCCGCGAGGGAACCGGGCCGAAGATATAACTCATAAATTTTCCCCTTAACTTAACCCAGTTTACTGAGGACAGGTCTCACGAATTGAGAAATCTCAGTGGGAAAGCTTTCCAGAGCCCAAATTGAGCGGTGTCCGGAGACACCTCCTACGTCCCTTCGGGTTCAACAATGATTGATAGCCATCGTCTCAATTTACTTCCGTCAGCATCACCCAAAATGCCCAAAAAGGTCAACGTGGACCTACTAAAAGTCGATCAACCCTCTTTAGGCAACGGCTGTGCAATCGATGGGAGAACGGGGGAAAACTAAACGAGGCAGTTCGCCAAACTGGCTGAATTTGAGCCCTCGCTGGTCAGGTTCTTTCCGGTAGCCTCTTAATTCCGGGAGTCGTGACAAGTTGGCGGCTGAAAGAGGCCGTTTGGAAAGGCCTTTTTGACCCAGAGCCAGCGACACCAGATCTGAGTCTACCGACCTCTGGCGCTAAAAGGCAACCTGCATCCACTCACCAGACCTCCTTTATTGCCTCCTTAGGCTCCTTGAAGACGTCCAGAGATAACAGAGAAGACAATATTGAAACTATTGCCCTGAAACGGAAGCACTTCAGCCCAGGCCCTGGCCAGCAAAATACCTGAGTTTCCTGAACTTGCAAGTCTTGGCTGAGCGATCCTGAACATATCTGCTGATGAATCGACATCCACGCCGTAACCACTTGACCCCGATAAAAAAAGGTGTGTTTCAGTTTCACACCCTACATCAAGCACCGGACGCGCCCCTTCAGGCCGTACCGATTCACCAAGCACTCTGTTCCCCGGTTGGACTTCGTATCGTCCCGGGGCTCCCATCAGAACAGGCATCATATTCCCGGGCGCAAGGAACCAGCAAAGACACCTCAGGCCGGGATTTCACCAGACTCCACCGACTTTTCCCTGTTCCACTTGTTCCGCTGCCTTTTAGAACAATATTCAAGCCCATTCCAGAGGAATCTGAGCCCCGCAGCCCATTTTCACAAGATCCTCTCCCCGGGCTTGCTGGAAAAGCTATTCAGCTCTCTACCTGTGCAATGGCAAAAACCAACTCGCCTAACTCCAGAACCTTAAGGGCATCCAAAAAACTCCTTTTAGCTCTCTGTTATTGAGGCTAGACAGGTGAAAACCCACCGCTACCAGGTCAATGGGAAGTTCAAGATATTCCTTCGCTCTGCCGACAATGTTCACAGCATCTGGATGGGCGCAGCCGGTGAGCAGTACCAAACCCTCCCTGTTTCTCAGAATCGGCCCTTGCTCGGCAGCCCTATCGGTGTGATCTCAGTCATTGTGCGGAAGTAACGTACATTTAAGAACTTATAGTTCACACTCGACCTGGCCGCATTAGAAAGAAGGAGAGCTCCATCTGCCCGGTGTCGAAGAGAATCTGATGTTGAGAACTTTCCAGATAGACAGAGAAGCTCCGCCCAGGCGCCAGGTCCTCCATGAGAGAGACATTATCAAAGAGCACAATCAGCTTGGATTCGTTCTTAGTGGCAGATCTTGGAGTTGCTACTTCTGAGTTGCGGAAACAAGTCGGTTCTCCCCATCTACAGTGACAATCTTAAGTCCAATTCTCTTCGCCTCCTCGTCGGAGACTATTGCATAGGAGATAATCAGCAACTTATCCCCAATCTCTCCCAATCTGGCGGCTGCTCCCTTCAACGAGATGGTACCCGAGCCTGCTGGCTCTTCG